>Ga0123335_1000025_pt1 | contig 195656 bp, 194 predicted proteins | sample BiotimSIPDNA_2_FD_89707 | JGI IMG/M metagenome (GOLD analysis project Ga0123335, IMG submission 89707) | Anaerobic biogas reactor microbial communites from Washington, USA - Biogas_R2 time_0 SIP DNA | ecosystem: Engineered > Bioreactor > Anaerobic > Unclassified | place: Washington, USA... | reverse complement strand
TTGTACACTAGGTTAATGAAACTTTCTATCGCTTAACAGGCGAGCATGGAAGAGTAAACATGGAAATCGAGAAAAAGCATAGTGTATAAAATAGAGGTAAAATTCAGGTATATAAGGGGAGGGGGGTCTTGGCAAAGCAACAGAAGCACAGGTAGATAAGAATAAGAAAAAAGAAAAGAAGCGACGCTGATTACTTTAGCGTCTTTTTTGGGTAGTCTTTACATTCGTAGATGCGCAGTTGCCGCTGCGGCTCAAGTCTGCAACGCTTTCGACTGTTGCTCCGCTTCAGAATAGGCGGCAACTGGAAAAAAGGGCATTTTGAACATAACGTGCTCAACGCATTCGCCTCCTCATCGTGACATCATCCTCTTGAACAGTGGCACAGCGATGGCCAGCATAACTGCTCCGAACACTACTAGTACAAGCAGGTCAGAGGATATCTGTGTTACGTCTGCACCGAGAACCATTACTTTGCGCATGGCATCGGATGCATAGGTTAGTGGCAGGAAGCTGCTGATGGTCTGCATGAAGCCTGGCATCATTTTGATGGGGAAGAATATGCCGCTTAGGAACATCATCGGGAACATCACTGTCGTCATTATCATCGCTGCAGTCTCTTGATCTTTAGCAATCGAGGTTAAAGTTATGCCTAACCCGACGAAGCTGTAAACGCCCAGCAGCAGCAAACCAAAGACTAGCAGTATGCTGCCATTTATTGTAACGCCGAATAGTGTAACTGCCAGCAGCATAATGATAACGCCTTGAAGCAAACCCCTTGCCATCTGCGCCAAAGTCTTACCTAGTATAATAGACAACCGATTGATGGGTGCAACCATAACACCATCTAAAGTTCCAAGTTCACGCTCCATCGTAATAGCGCCAGGTAAGCCTGTCATGACACTCATCATAACAGTCATCATCATCATTCCAGGCGCGATGAACTCGAAGTAGCTGGTGCTACCTTGCACGACGCCCTGTGCGGTAACCGAATAGGGTACCATGTAGTCAGCTGCTTCAGCTGCTGTGATGTTTAAAGCAGATGCAAGCTTAGACTGCGCAACCTGCGTACTCATCGACTGCACAATACCAGAGAGTACGCCGCTGACTTGGGCGCTAACCTGCGGATTGGAGTTGTCGCTTATGATTGTGATGTTAGCTGGTCTTCCAGTTAAAACGCACTCTGTGAAGTCTGCAGGTACAACTATGCCTGCATCGATATCGCCGCGTTGTATGCTATCAGTTAAAGCCACTGTGGTGGTTCCAGTGGAGATCTGCATATTCACTGAAGCCTGATTAACTGCGTGGACTGCATCGGTAAACTGGCTGCTTAAGGTAGTGTTCATGTAACCTGTGTCCGAGTTCACAATTTGGACTTTTAGGTTACTCATGTCATACGAGGCTCCACTTGGATAGATGAAGCCGATCATAGCCATCATTAACAGCGGCATCAGAACCAGCATTAAGAGCCCCAGCTTGTTTCTCTGTAGCTCTTTTAGGTCTTTCCAAGCAATACGTAAACTAGCTTCAAAGATTCGTTTAGCACCCATAATTATCGCCCTCTTTGTTGTCTTCTCATCAATCCAGGTGGCCCATGCATCGGAACTGCAATTTTAGCTTCAGTACTATCCCGCACATTACGGCCAGTGATATGCAGAAATACGTCTTCGAGTGTAGGCTGAAGGTTCTCCATAGAGCTTATTTTTCCACCTAAACCGCGTACTGCATCAAGTATAGTGTCAAACGCGTTTTCGCCTGTTACTGTCATTCGAAGCTTGGTGGGCTCCTCCTGATTTAGTGCAGAAACGCATGGCAGGGCTTTGATTTTAGATGTCATGTCACCGTTTAAGTTTGAGACTTCCAGTTTGATGACTCGTTTATCTGCGCCAACGATTGATTTCTTGAGGTTCGCTGAGGTATCTAACGCTATAACTTTTCCGTGATCTATGATGGCTATGCGGTCGCAGAGTATGTCTGCGTCAACCATCATGTGGGTGGTGACTATGATTGTGGTTCCTTTTTCTCTGTTGAGCTTCTTAACGAAGTCTCGGATTTCAACCGACGACTGTGGATCTAAACCTAGCGTGGGTTCATCTAGAAAAAGCACTTCAGGCGCATTAAGCAGGGCACGGATAACGTTCATGCGTTGCCGCATACCAGTCGAGAAAGTGCCGACCTGCTTATTTTTGAACTGTATCAAGTTGACAAGCTCCAGAAGCTCGTCTATGCGTTTTTTAAGTTGCTCTTTAGGTATGCCGTAGAGACATCCGAAGAACCACAGGTTCTCTTCTGCGGTTAATCTGTCGTATATGATCATTTTTTCTGAAACTATGCCGAGCATTTCCCGGACTTTGTTATCGTCTTTTACTACGTCGTAGCCGCCGATGGCTGCTTTGCCGCCGGATGGTCGAGCTAACGTAGATAAAATTCGCAGCGTTGTACTTTTGCCTGCACCGTTTGGGCCCAGTAAACCGAAGATTTCGCCCTTCTTTACGGTAAAGGATATGTCGTCGACTGCATTGAACGTCTTGAAAGTCTTTACCAGATTGGTAACTTGGATCATGTTGTCGTCTTTCAATTTTTTGCATCTCCGCTGAATATAATTGAATGCAATATATAGCGGCAAAATATAAGTATTACTTTCAATCATTATACATTCTGACCTCAATGAAGCCAGACGCCCAAGACCAGACAACCCAGAACTGGATGAAAGAAGCACAGAAAGGATACATCCGCCTCGGAGTCCTCATGCTCCTAAAAAGAAAACCAGCCCACGGCTACGAAATCATGAAAGAAATCAGCCAACGAACAAAAGGCTTCTGGAGACCCACCGCCGGCGGAATCTACCCCATCCTAAACGATCTCGAAAAATCAAGCTACATCAAAGGCCACTGGGAAACCCAGAAAAACAGACGCCTAAAAGTTTACACTATAACAAAATCCGGCGAAGAAATCCTCAAAAAAGCATTACTAAAACAGACAGAAATCTTCCAAAACCTTAACGGACTCTTCAACGAGTTCGCTAAAGAAGTCCTAAACATCGACGCCAACATTCCTGCTCCTGCACCGCCTTCACCGTTCACTGTTTTCTTGGAGAACAAGAGCGAACCTACGTTGCAGCAGCTTGAAAACCACCGCAAGCACCTCGCCGACCACATTAAACAGATGCGCGAAGAACTAAAAGAAGTAGACAGCAAAATCGTTTACCTCAAAAAGCAACCTAAGCCTGAAGCGCAGGGCACCTCACAGTAGCAGCGTTTATTAATAGTTTAAATAATAACGTCGCTATCCTCTAGCAAGGAGAATAAAACGCTTGTTCCGCGTACGAGTTAACAAAATTGAATCCACCCGCGACTTAGACGGCAATTTGGGCAAAAGAATCGAGCTGCTCGAAGAACGTGAAGTTAACCCTTACATTGTGCGTCCGCAAACTGACGAAGCAAAAATGGCTCAGGACATAATGCAGGCGCTTCAAACCCAGATGCCTTTTCTGCCTCAACGCCAGCAGATGGCGACGCCGAAAATCATCTTGTTCCTCACTGAGCATGAATATGACAGTTTAGGGATAAGCTTTGACGTTAACCAGGTTTATGAGGTTAACTTGGCGGCTCAGTCGATAAAGTTCACGAAAGTTTAAGCAGCTCGCTTCGCATTTGAGCTAGCGCCAGATGCTTTGGATGGAATGAGAGGACAAACATCATGTGGCGAAGGGCACTGCTTATTTCTTTGTTATCTGATGCTTTGCCTTCGTCGCAGTATAGTGGGATGGGTTCGCCGTTGTTTTCTTCGTAGTATACGTAGATTGGTGTGCTTTGGCGTTCGAATCGGACTACTTCGAAGTCTAGGTTTAGGCGTTTGGCTGTTTCTTTGGCTGCATCGCGGACGGATTCTAATCGGTCTTTTGATGGAAGGCCTGTTGGTGTGTAAACCATTAGTTTTGGCTGGTTTGACTTGTACAATGCGCACATTCTCCAAGGATATAGTTGCTGCGTTTTTGCTTTTAAGGCGGATGCGGAAGCGACTGCGCTTGGCTGTGGAGGGGTGGCTGAAAGTGATGCTACAGCAGGTGTATCACAACTGCTTAAGATGCGCTTCGAGCTGTTTTTTGGTGGGATTAGTTTGCAGGTAACTGATTATCCTGAATGGTGGTATCGGGGAAGGCGGCCGCAAAGTGATGATGCCTACTTCGAGAATTTGTGTCGGGTGCTTTTTCAGACTGGGCTTAACTGGGCGGTTGTAGAGAAGAAGTGGCCGACGATTAAAGTGGCGTTATGTGAATTTGATGTTGATCGGATTGCGGCCTTCACCGAAGCTGACCTACAACGACTTCTAAATGATAAGGGCATTATCCGCAATCCCTACAAGCTCCACGCGATAGTAGAAAACGCCAAACAGTTCCAGCAGATCAGGCGCAGATACGACGGCTTCCAAGCGTATCTTGACAGCTTTGATAAATCAGATAACTATGCGCTGGTGCTCAGAGCCCTGTCCAGTCGATTTGAAAGGATCGGGCCGACGACGGCGGCGCTTTTCCTCTACTCGGTTGGAGAAAACATTAAGCCAAAACGGTTGTATTAAAATAGCATTATAGATCGATTGGAGTTATGGCGAAAGTAAGAGCACACGTCTACGTGGAAGGTAGGGTTCAGGGCGTTTTTTATCGGCAGAACACGCGTCGTCAGGCGCAGAGCCGCGGTGTCTACGGTTGGGTTAAGAACCTTGATGATGGTCGGGTGGAAGTGGTTTTTGAGGGTGAAGAAGAAGCTGTTAAAGCAGTGGTTGAGTTCTGCAGGGTTGGCCCAAAAGGCGCATCCGTCAGCGGTGTAACCGTTAACTGGGAACCTTACCAAGGTGAATTTCAGGGTTTCTCTATTGCGTATTAGGCGCTAAATTCAAAAACGGGCTGCGGCATAGTTGTTGACATGAAGGTTTTGGGTTTAGTGGGCAGTCCGCGGCGGGGCGGCAACACTGATTTGCTGGTTGAATCCGTTTTGGAGGGTGCAGCCCAAAGCGGGTTTGCGACTGAGAAGGTGTACCTTTACGGGGTTGATGTTGGGGCGTGTGTTGATTGTCGGGCTTGTAAGAAGGGTGGTTTTGTGTGTGTTTTGCGGGATGGCATGCAGATGCTGTATGGGAAGCTTGAGGAAACGGATGTGGTTGTTTTTGGGACGCCGCTTTACTGGTATGGGCCGTCTGGGAAGATGAAGCTGGTTCTGGATCGGCTTCGGCCGTATGTTGCTTCTGGGAAGCTGAAGGGCAAGCGCGGTGTTTTGTTGGTGCCGTCTGAGGAGGGTGCGGATGCATGCAGCCACGTTGTGGGCATGTTTAACCTCTCTTTTGGGTACTTGGGGATGCAGTTGACTGGTGTTTTGTTGCCGAAGGCGTCGGAGAAGGGCGAAGTTGCTGCTCAGCCTCATGTTCTCGACGAGGCGAAGCTTCTGGGCAGGCACTTGGGGCGTTAGGCTTTCTTTTTGGGCACCCGGAAGTGAGAGTCTTTTCCGGCGCTGATGTATTCTCCGCCCATTCCGCGGATGGTTAGGGCGATTTTGGCGAAGTTATCGGAGCCGAGGAAGGATTTGGGTTTGATCATTATAAATTCGCCTTTTTCTTCGAATGAGAGGCGTGCTTCGAGTTCTTCTGGGAAGGACATTTTGACATCGGTTAGGCTGCGGGTTCTTGATGCTTCCATTGGCACGGTCGGTGCCGGAGTTGGCGATGCTACGGGTTTGAGTGTGGAAACCGTTACAGATGGTTTGGGTGCTGAAACAGTCATGGGCCTAGACCCTGAAGTTACGTGCACTGTGGGTGGCTGAGTGATCTGCCCGACAGCAAGCGACTTAAGCGAGGCAGAAACCGATTTTAGCTCTTCCTGCATCTTAGCGATTGAAGTATTCATTTCCTCGATTTTTTTAAGAATAAGATCCATCTTTCCGTTGTCAGCGCTCACGATTGCTCCCTCAAAGACTGCTAATACCTATGACCGCTAATAAAATTATTTCTAAAACATAAGAGAATGACTTGGAGGCCTGTATTCAACTCTAATTTTTCAATAAACCATCTCTCATTAAATAGTGGGTCAAAAAAATTATTCTTAACTAACCCTTTTCCGGCTTTGAACTGCTGGCTGTTGTGTTTGTTTCGGGGGTTTTGGGGTTTTTGTCGCGGGAGATCTTTTTTGGGAAGAAAAAATCGATTTTTTCCTAACAACAGTCGTTTCTTGTTCTAATTAAAAAATGCTCGATAAAACAAGTCCTTTCTGGAAGAAGAAAAAACAACAATAGGGGAACACCAATTTTTTCTTTCAGACAAAATTCAAAAACCCTATAAATCATCTTGATGTTCTACGCTCAATCAATTAGTTAGTTAGGCAAGTCAGCCAAACACCCAACAGGGGCAAAAGAGCCACAAGGCCAAAACCTCGCAGCCCAGCCGCCGCCACACCAACCCAACCAGCCCTTGAACACGCACTCATAATATAGCGCTAAAACAACATAGCGCAAACTAAGAATCTAAGGAAAATAATTGGCGAAATATAGGATCGCTATTAATCTAATTGGCCATTTTCTTTGTGAGTGCGCTCTCATGGGCAAAATAAAAAATGAGCTTCAGTCAATAAATGGGTAACTAAATACGCCTGCTTTTTCCCATAATAACCGCATAAGATCACTTTCCGACACTGAAAATCTAAAATCCTGCTTGCCCCCATTTGGGTAATATTATTTAGTTACCGCTTACACATTTAGGGGTAGCAATTCGGTGGATTTGAGATTATGAGTTCGAGTGGTGTTTCTGTTTCTTATGAGCCTTTCAAGGAGATTGTTATTATGGAGAAGACGCGTTTTGGCAGCGCGGAGGAGATCGCCCGCTTCACTTCGGTTATCGCCGGGGGTAAATTGGCGGGGCTCTACTGGGTTGACGGCATAGTTTTCCTCTATTTCCCGCTGACTGCTTCTAACACCGCCGTATCCAAGGAGCTTCTGGAGAAACGCAAAGTCTACTGGACCTACGTCGGGTACGCTCCGATGCCGAAGTACATGCCGATCATTGAGACAAAGGAGAAAATGATTGTTCCCGTTGTGGATATATCCGCGGACGAAATCCTAAAAGGCGTCGCTGCGTGGCTTAAAGCTCAACTCTAAAGTGGCCCCTTTCTTGCCGCAAGTCACCTTTGAGGGCACGGTTTTCAGCGGAAAAGGCACCGGCAAACGCTTCGTCTCGCTGCCATGGGTTACATTGCAGATAGAGCAGAAACTCGGTTTCACGCCCTACAGCGGCACCCTAAACCTCCGATTAACTGGACAAGAATTAATTAAAAGAAAAAGCTTAGACCCCAAACAAGGGATCACCATAACCCCAGAATCAGGCTTTCTACCCGGCACAGCCTACCGCGCAAGCATTCAAGGCTTGGAGTGCGCCGTCGTCGTGCCGGATGTACCCGGCTACCCCCAAGACGTAATCGAAGTTATTTCCCCGATCTATCTCAGGGGCAAGCTGGGTTTGTCAGATGGAAAGAAAGTAACCGTTGTGGTTACTCTTTAGTCTGCACGTGTGAGGGTGCAGCGCTGCTCTTGAAGGCCTTCACATACTTCTCGTATGCGCCGTTCTTCTTGAGGTAAGCTCCGTACCAGACAAGCGCCTTCATCGCGCGGGCTGCGTCTTCGGGTGAACCGAAGGCGGGGACGTTTAAGCGGTCGAAGCGGCCTCTTGTGAAGAGCGCCATTTCTGTTTCGCCGATGTCCACCATAACGATGGGTTTGTGGTACTTGTGTGTGAGCGCTGCGATGTCGTCGATGTAGTTCTCTTTGAGTCCTGGCATGTGGTGTAAGCCCAAGAAGATGATGCCGTAGGTGTGTGGATCCTGGAACATGATGTCAGCGGATATGGTGAATTGCTCGTCAGTGACTGAGGCGGTTAAGTCAACGGGGTTGTGTGTGGCGGCGATCATGAGTATTTTGCCTTCTTGCTGCAGCTTGGTGAATTTGTCGTCGGTTTCCTTCTCGAAGTGGTTAGCGGTTAAGCCTTGGGTTTCGAGTTCGTCAACGGTCATGACTCCGGGTCCGCCTGCGTCGGTTAAGATGCCGATGTTGCTGCCCTCTGCGGGTGGCTGCATGGCGAGTGCTTTGCCGTAGTCGAAGAATTCCTCCATGCTCTTGGCACGGATGATACCGCACTGCTCAAACACTGCGTCGTAGACCTTGTCGCTGCCGGCGATGGCGCCTGTGTGGCTTGCTGCTGCACGTGCACCAGCGTTGCTGCGGCCTGACTTGATCATAACAACAGGCTTCTTGAGAGTGCACTCTTTGGCGACCTTCATGAATTCGCGACCGTTCTTGATGTCTTCAAGATACACCAAGATGACTTTGGTTTCGTCATCATGCATTAAGTAGTTAAGCATCTCAGTTTCTGAGACGTCGCATTTGTTACCGAAACTCACGAATTTAGATACACCCATCTGGCGACCAGTCAAATAGTCCAGTGCTGCGGAGCCGAAAGCGCCGCTCTGGGTAATCATGGCTATGCTGCCAAACATTGGACGGGGAGTAGCAACAACCTCTTTACCTGTGCTTAAAGTCTTCATTTCTGGCAGGAACAGGGTGTCGATGCCGCTCTTGGAGTAGAAAACGCCGAGGCAGTTAGGGCCAAGCAGGCGGATGTTACCTCTCTTAGCGATAGAGACAACCTCGTCCTCCATGGCCTTGTTACCGATTTCCTTGAAGCCAGCGGTGATGATGACTGCGGCTTTAACGTGCTTCGTGACTGCTTGCTCCATGACGGAGGCAACAGCCTTAGCTGGAACGATAATCGCAACTAAATCAACATCGCCTGGGCAATCGCTCAGGGTTTTATAGCATTTAAGACCTAAAAGAGACTCTTCTCCGGGATTAACTGGATATAACTCGCCCTTGTAGATGCCACGCTGTTTGCTTGTGGCTAAATTCTTGAATATAACCTGTCCGGGCTTACCTGGTTTAACAGTGGCGCCGATGACTGCGACTGACTTAGGATTAAAGAATGCATCTAATCTCTGTAGTGATTCTTCCATTGTGTGATCCCTTGTATTCCGCATACAGGCTACAAGCCAATTTTTATGTCTTACTCTTCTAAACTCAAATTTTGCGTTAAACTATCAGCCGAATTCTTCAGACATCACAACATAGCACGCCTGACTAAGACGACCGGCTTATGCACAACCCCATCCAGCATAGCCCAAGACACATCCTCAACCGCCACACCGAAACGCGAAGCCATATCCCACACTGTAGCCCCCGATCCCACACCACGCGCCCGATCCGCAATATTAGTAACCGTCAAAGCCTCCCCCGCCCCCAAAACACAGCCTGAAACAGCCAACGGTGTAGAACTCCGACGCAACCCCAACAACCGCCCCAATACATACGACACTACACCCCCAAAAGAGTAAATCCCACGCAGCGGACGAGGCCGAGGAGTAAAATAGAAGCCGCCAAACCGGTACGTCTTATCAGTATCCGCTATAATCACACAGACCCTTCGACCCAAACGCCGCCTAATCTCAGCCTGGATCCCAACCGCAAAAGCATCCGCATCCCCAAGCGGCAAACTAACATACGAAAGCGCCAAATTAGAACCATCTATACCGCCCTCAGAGCCAAACATCAACGCGCCAAGCAGCCCAGAGCGCTCCAAAGCCACCTGCTTATGGCGGGCACCACCCTCCAAGGGGTAACTGCGAAGCCGCGCAAGAAGCCTCGGCCCAAAACCGCACAGCACCCCAAGCGGGCCACCCCACACGCGACGCATCCAGAACCCCGCGATGAACCGCGCATTGCGATCCGGCGATACTTTGGCTTCGTCGATTATCTGGCCTGTAGCGGTGGAAAGAGCCTTCTCTGACACCACCACAAAGTCACCGTCATGCACCTTACCCTCTAGGGCTTCTGTGAGTTTGGAGAGGTAGTCGCACCCGGGTTTCCAGTAACTGGTCGAGATCGCCAACGCACTGTACTTAGCCATGTAGGGCACTTACAGTAGCCAATCGCATGTTGCGCCTAATAAGAATTCAATAAGGGGCTATGGCGTGCAGGAGTAGAGCGTTTCCGTTAATGCCTCGTCTTGCCATGTGCCCTGCCAATTAATGATTGCTTGCACTGCACCAGCTGGAACGTAGGTTATATTTACGCTGTAAACTGGGTCTGGCACCACTGGGTACTCAACAGAAATAACCCAGCCCACCTCGTAGAGGGTCGTCTCGTTCCAAGCTACCCCAACATAGCGATACCTCTCTGAACCCACAACCCCTTCAGATGCTACTCTGCCGCCAGTCAAACCATACGCATTCAGATACTCCAATACATCTTCATGATTTTCAATCATGTACTGAAGTGCACCCCACGCCGCTTGATAAGGCTCGACCGCCAAGAAATCAACGTCGTACACAACATAGCCTTGCTCCACTACTGTACCGTTTTGGCAGACACCCATCCAGTCCAACGTCACATCACCCTTAGTGTAGTTTGCATCAACTACGTAGAGGGGGTTTAAAGCCGTCGTAGAGTTAAGCTGCACAGTCCATTCATTGGTGCAGTAAACGTATGCTTCCAAGTCAGCGGTGCTTGCGTTCTGCCTGCCGCCGCTCCATGCAAGATTACTTGTCCAGTTTTGGGCGTCAGGGTAATTCTCGGATAGATAAGCTATAACAGAGTCCCTCGCGGCCTTAGCATTTCCATCGTTTGGCTGGCTGCTGTCATTGTAGGTTACACCTATGTATCCACATACTAAAACGATTAACAAAGCAAGAAATAGTATTAGGCTAATGACTCTGCGGGACACCCTTATCACGAAGACAGAGATGGATGCTTCTAGTATTTAGCGCTTGTCAATCAATTAAAAACGAAGAAAGGCTTGCCCATTAGAAGAGGGCGTAGGGGAATCGTAGGTTATTCTTGTAGAATCTGCCCTTGATCGGTATCTGCTGCCCGCACACGAGGCACTTGTTATCCTCGGTGAGGTTCCACTGAGTAATTTCGAAGCTATCGCGACGAATCACTGCTGTGTCACAGTTGGGGCAATACGTGTTCTCAGCCGCGTGACCCGGCACGTTACCAACATAGACATAACGCAGACCTTGATTCTTAGCCGTCAACACAGCCATCTCCATATCCTTCACGCTCGGCGCTGGAATCGTCGTCATCTTGTAATCTGGGTGGAAACGCAGCATATGCAGCGGAGTATCCGCACCAAGGTTATCATGTATCCAAGCAGCTAACTTGCGAATCTTACCGGGCGAATCTCCGATTTTTGGCACAACCAAGTTAGTGAGCTCAATGTGGACGCCGTTTAGCCTGAACTCTTTCAGTGCCTCAAAAATCGGTTTAACATCCGGCACCGCCATGACTGATTTGTAGAAGTCCGGGTCAGCGCCGCCTTTGAAATCCACCGTTACGGCATCCAAATAGGGCCCAATCGTTCTTACTGCTTCAGGCGTCATGTACCCGTTGGTTACGAATGTGTTGAATAGTCCTGCTTCTTTGGCTAATTTGGCGGTGTCGTAGGCGTACTCAAAGAAGATTGTGGGTTCTGTGTAGGTGTAGCTTATGCCCTGGCATCCTGCGTTCTGGGCGGCTTTCACTATTTCTTCGGGAGGCATATCGTTTCCCGGGGTTTCGCGGTCTTGACTTATCATCCAGTTATCGCAGAATTGGCAGCGGAAGTTACAGCCGGCAGCCGCAACTGAAAGCACAAGCGAGCCCGGATTGAAATGGGATAACGGCTTTTTGCCGATGGGGTCTACGGCGGCGGAGACGGCTTTGCCATAGTTAAGTGTGTAGAGGGTGCCGCCTTCGTTTCTGCGGACCAAACAGAAGCCGGGAGCGTCTTCGCTGATTTGGCAGCGTCTTGCGCATAGGCTGCATTTGACTTTGGCGCCGTTTTCGCGTTTGTAGAGCATGGCTTCATGGTGTGAGTGGGACATAAATGATTCACTGAGAAGAATAGAGACGGATTTCGTTTAAAAGGATTAAGTCAAGGACTTGAGCGGCTACCCTTGCTTTTTATTAAAGACCTAACGCTGAAAAATTGAAATATAACTAGCAAGATAGAGAACATAGTGCACTTATGCAGAATAAAATCCTCGTAGCAGCAGTTGCAGTTCTATCCGTTGCAGTGCTAATTCTCGGAATAGAAATAGCTATACTCAATAGCCAAGTCGCTTCTTTAGGCCAAACCATAACACGCATGAACCAGCGCGACAGAGTCGAATTGGACTACAAAGGACAGATGATCAAAATCCCCAATTACACCTACGCCACCATGGCGATTAGCTTCCAAGTGGATAGCGGCATACTCTACGACTGCACAGCAACAGTGTCGTATATAGCAGGCAATGGCTCCACAGTGCATTTAACCAAAGAATTGGGTGTCCTAAATTTAAACACGAATGATCGGGGCGTGGGGTTTGAGTTAACTGATTACCCCGTGGAAACCTCGTTTCTAGTTAATTTCTCCCGCAGCAATCCGTTACCGCTTGTCCAGGTAGAAGCTTACGGGTACACAAGGCCGTAATTTAAAAAAAGAAAGTGCTGTTTAGAGGAGTTTGTTGTAGAAGCAGCTGTATTCGCCTGTGTGGCATGCTGGGCCCGTCTGCTCAACGAGGTAGAGTAGCGAGTCGTAGTCGCAGTCTGTAGCGACGCTGATGACTTTCTGTGTGTTACCAGATGTTTCACCTTTTACCCAGATTTCGTTTCGGCTTCTGCTCCAGTAGGTGGCTTTTTTGGTTTTGAGCGTGAGTTCTACGGCTTCTTTGTTTGCGAATGCCTGCATCAACACAGTCTTGGTTTTGGCGTCTTGAGTTATGACTGGAATAAGCCCGTTGCCCTTAGCGAAGTCAAGCTTAGAAAGTAATTCTTCAGGTGTCATTGTCGGATAGTCACCCCCATCTTACGAAGGTAATCTTTCACAACCGGTACAGGATACTGGTTATAGTGGAATATCGAAGCTGCCAAGGCTGCGTCTGCTTTGCCTTCTACGAATACGTCGTAGAGGTGTTTGGGTACGCCTGCGCCTCCGCTTGCAATGACTGGCACGTTTACGCGCTCGGATATAGCTCTTGTTAATTCAATGTCGTAGCCGTCTTTTGTACCGTCACGATCCATTGAGGTTACGAGGAATTCGCCTGCGCCAAGCTTCTCAGCCTGCATCGCCCATGCAACTGCGTCGATACCTGTGGGTTTACGTCCGCCGTAGGTGTTAACTTCGAACCAGACCTTGCCTGATGGGGTATCAAACATTAATTTCCCCTCGGTTGGAGTGCGGTTGCGTTTAGCATCGATGGCGACGACTATGCATTGGCGACCGAAAACGTCCGCTAACTCTGTAATAACCGGTGGATTCTCAATGGCGGCGGTGTTGACTGAAACCTTGTCGGCTCCGCTGCAGAGAACGTTTCTTGCATCCGACACATTGCGTATACCCCCGCCAACCGTGAAGGGTATGCTGATGGCCTTGGCCACGCCCTCTACGTATTGGCGCATGATGTCGCGTTTCTCATGTGAAGCGGTGATATCGAGGAATACAAGTTCGTCGGCGCCCTCGTCGCTATAGCGTTTAGCCATTTCAACGGGGTCGCCTGCGTGCTTTAACTCAATGAAGTTTATGCCCTTGACTACTCGTCCGTGGTCAACATCTAAGCAGGGTACGATTCTTTTTGCAAGCATTATCTTTTATGCTCCCATCTTTTCCAATGCTTCCTTTAAGGTGAAGCGTCCTTCATAAAGGGCTTTTCCGATGACTGCGCCTTCACAGCCGATTTCTTTTAGTGCAGCGAGGTCACCGACGCTGCCGATTCCGCCTGCCGCTATGACTTTTGCCCCGGGATACATTGTGGCTGCGCTGAGTGTTTGCAGGTCGGGGCCGTTTAGCATGCCGTCCTGTGCAATGGATGTAATTAGGTAGGTTTCTACACCTAATTCGCTGTACTTTTCGAGTGCGTCATCGACTGTCATGGCGGTTTCTGTCTGCCAGCCCTCCACCATGATGCGGCCCTCTTTATTGTCAAGCGCCACTATGACAGAGTCGTAGCCAAACCGTTTGATAATCTTAGGAATAACTGTCGGGTCACTAAAAGCCAGCGAGCCAAGAATAACCTGTGCAACACCCACTTTGAGTAGCTTCTCAGCGGCTTCATAGCTTCGGATACCTCCGCCTACCTGTATAGGCAGCGAGATGTTCTTTGTGATCTCCGCTATAACGCCTCGGTTGTCTCCTATGCTAAATGCGGCGTCTAAATCGATTATGTGAAGTTTGCCCGCGCCCTCAGATTTCCACCGCTCCGCAGCCTGCAGTGGGGTGCCGAATTGGTTTTCGTAGCATTTCGCGGTTTCTGCTTTGCCCTTTGTTAAGCGGACGATTTTACCGCCCATCAAATCTATTGCTGGAATAAGCTGCATAGGAATCACTTTACAACTATCCTTTGGAAGTTCTTTAGTATTTTGAGTCCGACATCGCCTGATTTCTCTGGGTGAAACTGTGTGCCGAAGATGTTGCCTTTGGCGACTGCGCTCGTAAATGTTGTGCCGTACTCGGTTGTGGTGACGACGACGGATGGGTCTTTGGGTGCGGGATAGAGTGAGTGCACGAAGTAGACGTATATGCCCTCGGCGATGCCGTCGAACAGCGGATTCTGGGCAATGATGTTTAGGGTGTTCCAGCCCATATGAGGAACCTTCACGGTTTTTGGTAGCTGAACAACTCTTCCTTGATAGAAGCTTAATCCCGCGCCGGGGCCCTCCTCGCTTGACTCGAAATAGAGCTGCATGCCGAGACATATGCCCAAGATTGGGGTGCCATCCGACACTTTCTTCTGCAGGGTTTCTTTCACCGTGTCAAGCCTGTCGAGGGCGGCGGTGAAGCTTCCCACACCCGGCAACGCGATTGCGTCAGCATCCGCTAAATCAGCAGAAGAAGTGCCGATTGTGACAGAGAAATCCGCCTTCTCGAGCGCGGTTTTGAGGCTTAGGAGGTTTCCGACGCCATAGTCGAATATGACTGCTTTGGGCATTAGATTACGCCTTTACTGCTTGGAACGCCTTTACGTCGGGGGTCAGGTGTTGCTGCCTGCCGCAGTGCAAGCGCCAGCGCTTTAGTGGCGGCTTCTGCTTTGTGGTGATCGTTGCTACCGTACTCGACGTAGACGTGTACGTTTGCCTGAAGCGTCTGCGTTAGGGATTCGAAGAAGTGCACTATATCCTCGGTTGCCATCTCCTCCACCTTTTTGCCTCTGAGTTTGAGGTCGATTTTAAAGTAGGGACGCTTGACTAAATCGACGGCGCAGAATGCGAGTGAGCAATCCATTGGTGCGGCTGCGTTGCCAAAGCGTGTAATGCCTTCCCGGGTGCCCAGCGCCTTGTTTAGAGCTTCGCCTAAGCCCAACGCTAGGTCCTCTATCATGTGGTGTGCCAAATCGCCCTGCACTTGGGCGTCGATGTCGATTAAGCTGTGCGTAGCAAACGAGGTTAGCATGTGGCTGAAGAACGGCACGGGAGTCTGGATGTTTGCTTTTCCTTCACCGTCTAGGTTGACTTTGACTATTACTTCAGTTTCTTTGGTTTTACGGTATACCTCTTCGCATCTCATGACGATTCACTCATTATCTCTTTTAATGCCCGGATTAGTTTCTGGTTCATTTCGGGTAACCCGACGGTTACGCGGAAGCAGTTGTCGTACTGCAGGAGTTTGCCCCACTTTTTGAGCATGATGCCCCGCTTAAGTAGCGCCGTGTAGGTTTCGTCGGCGGGTTTTTTAGTGTTGATTAGGATGAAGTCTGCCTGGCTGGGGAACGCTTCTACGCCCTCTATCTGGTTTAGTGCTAATATGAATTTTTCCCGCTCAGCAACAAGGCCGCTGACGGCTTGGCGCATGATGTCCATGTTTTCAAGTATCTTGACTCCCATGCGGATGGTGAAGCCCGACACTGGGTAGGGCAGCGGCGCCTTCTCGCGGATAACTTTGGCCAGCGGCGGATTCGCAACGGCGTAGCCTAATCGGAGCATGGCTAACCCGAATGCTTTGCTGAACGTGCGCAGAATAACCATGTTGGAGAACTCTGATAGTCGCGGTATGAAGCTGTAGTCGGCGAATTCGCCGTAGGCTTCGTCTAAGATGACTATGCCGGGGAACGCTTTAACGAGTTTTTCTATGTCTTCGGGGCGCATCTGGTTTGAGGTGGGATTATTCGGCGAGCAGATGTAGAGTAGCCGCGTTTTATCATTGAACTGCGATAGCATCCCCTCTACGTCCAGCTGGAAACCTGCCGTCAGGGGCACGGTGACGTATTCGCCTTCTTGGCGCTTTACACACAGACGGGGAATAGCAAAAGTCGGGGTTGGCGAAACTGCGACGTCGCCTTTCTCGATGAATAATCGCACGATGCGGTCGATTAACTCGTCGCCTGCGTTGCTGATGGCTATGCAGTCCGCTGAGACGCCGAGGTAACCGGTGAGTTTCTCGCGAAGTTTAGCTTCCTCATCCTCAGGGTACATTCTAAGGTCGATTTCTTCGGCGAGTTGCTTCATCAGCGGAACCTGCTTTGATCTGTCGACGAAGAGGTTCTCGTTAAAGTTCAGCTTCACAATCTCAGATACATCAACGCCTAATTGCTCCGCTAAACCTTCAGGTGTAACGCCTGCAGAGTAGCAGTCAATCGCGCCAAGTTTTTGCTGTTTCTCTTTGAACCATTTCTGGTAGTCTTCGCTCATTGCTCGAACCTCGCGTTGATAGCTTTGGAGTGATTAGGCAGGTTCTCTGTGTCGGTTAACACCTTGACTTGCGCCCGGACTTTCTCCAGGCCCTCGCGGCTACACTCGGCGATGCTAACCCTACGCATGTAATCGATGGCGGAGAGGCCTGAGAAGGATTTGGCGAAGCCGCCTGTCGGGAGCACATGATTGGTGCCGCTGGCATAGTCGCTGAGTGGCACAGGGCTGTATGGGCCAAGCAGGATTAAGCCCGCGACGAGTCGCTCCGAGAGTGCTTTGGCGTCTTTAGCCATGACTTCTAGGTGCTCCGCTGCGAATTCGTTAGTTAACTCTACTGCTTCATCCATGCTGGTGCAGGTGACTATGAAGCTGTATTTACTTAGTGAATCAGCGATTTTGTCAGCTCGGGGTGCAGACGCGGCGAGTTTGCCGAGTTGCTCCTGCACTTGTGCTGCGAGCCTGTCGGATGTTGTGATAAGGACGGCGACGCTGTCGGTTCCGTGCTCAGCCTGCGAGATCATGTCGTAGGCAATTAGGCGCGGGTCAGCGTATTGGTCGGCGAGTACGAGGACTTCGCTTGGGCCAGCAGGCATATCAATAGCGACATCCTGAGAAACCAGCACTTTTGCCATGGTTACGTACTTGCTGCCGGGCCCCATAATCTTGCGCACCGGCTGTATTGTGTCGGTTCCGTATGCGAGTGCGGCGATTGCTTGTGCTCCGCCGACTTTGTAAACCTCGTCTACGCCGCATACGTCGCAGGCAACCAGCACAAGCGGGTTGACTTTGCCCATCGAATCCGACGGCGAAGCGACAACTATGCGGGGCACACCTGCAATTTTTGCAGGAACAGCCGTCATAACAACGGTGCTGGGGTAAGCTGCTTGGCCTCCGGGCACATAGCATCCGACACTCTCAATCGGTCGCAGCACAGTTTGGATCATGATGCCCTCGTTGAAGGCTTTAACCTCAGAATTAGAGAGTAACTGTTTTTGGAAGACGCTTACACGTTGCTTCATAAACTCGATAGCGGCGACCTGCTCTTTGGTGACTTTACCGTATGCTTCCTTGATTTCCTCTGCTGAGGCCCTGAGGGTTTGGGGGGTGAGGGCGGCTTTGTCGAATTTCTGCGCAAACTCGATAAGCGCCATATCGCCCTCTGCCCTGATTTTGCTGATGATTGCTTTAACGCTGGATTCAAGATCAGCGGTGGCTTTCTGGTCCGCCTGCTGCCTTTTAGCCCAGTTTTGGGGTAGCTCTGTGGCTTTGTATATTTTTACTGCGACTTCGGTTTGCACGAGCACTCCTCTTTCTGGCTAATCTCGTCTAGAGCTAAAACTTGACGCGGCTCATAGACGACTAAGCCCTGTGCTATCTTTCGGATTTTCGGGAGCAACTGGATCAGGCAGTCTTTCTCGATGACTGTGTTAACGCTGACCCAAGTGTCATCTGCCAGCGGCGAAATAGTCGGGTTCTTCAATGCAGGCAGCTCAGTGAGGAGAGTCTGCAGGTTCGCCTTCTTGACGTTGACAAAGATGTGTATCCGCTTGGAACCATCAACGACACCCTTACAGAGTGCGACAATATCATAGATTTTTTCGCGTTTCTCTGGGTCTTCAAGGGTTTTCTTGTTGGCGATGAGGCTGGCTGATGAGCGCATGACTGTCTCGATTATTCTGAGGTTGTTGGCTTCAAGTGTTGTGCCGGTTTCGGTTACATCCATTATGCAGTCGCTGTTTTCCGGCGGCTTAGCCTCGGTTGCACCGAAGGATAGGAAAACCTTGACTCTCTGGTTATCGCCCTTCTTCCACCAGGGAGTAACTAGGACGGGGTCTTGGTCGCCGAATCGTTTCTTGTATTCAGGCAGGCTCTTGACGTATTCCGAGGCGATGTTAAGGTACTCGGTGCTTATGCGGAAGTTCTTACCCTGTGCCCAGACTTGCTCCATGAACTCGCCCAGTGTTGTTCCAACTGGAACGGTGTTAGGGACCGCTATGACTAGGCGGATTTTACCGTACTCTAAGTTGAGTAGGACTTCGACGTCGGCTTTGTTCTCGCGTACCCAGTCCTCGCCTGTAATTCCTATGTCCTGTAGGCCTTCAGATACGAATACGGGGATTTCCTGCGGACGCAGTATTTTCATTTCGATCTGTGGATCGTTGATGCTTGGGCGGTAAGTGCGGTCTGAGGAGCCGATTTTAAAGCCTGATTTAGCGAAGAATTCCGCGGTTGCTTTTTCTAGGGAGCCTTTTGGTATTGCAAATTTTATTTTATCCATAAATTTCACCAGTTTTGTTTAGAGAGTTGTCTAAGATGTTTTGTTTTGATAAGAGAACGTTTTGCTTGGGGACTGCGCCTGATTTACAATAAGGTAGTTCTGTTAAGCTTTCAATGAAGGCAATCGCCTTGTATGAACGCAATCCCTCATCATACGTCACTTGGTGACACCTGAATGCTTGCCTTGAATATAAACCTGCTCCACTAGTATTTAACTGTCCAAATATGCCAGACGGTTAAACTGTAGCTTTTTTAGGTCTTTTTTATTTCAAAAACCAGTGGAGGCAGCGCAGTTTGGGTTTCAAGCTCGGTACTGAGCATGCCTTCAAGCAGTCCCCGCCAGATTTCGCTTTCGGTAATAACGGGCGCTTTCAGGAGTAGAAATCGGTCTTTTAGGTACAGGTCGCCTAAGCCCTGAATTTTTAGGCGTTTAAAAATGTCAGCCCAATTATCCTGAACTGAAGAGTCTACGCCAAGCGTTGATTGGATGGATACTTTAAGCGCGTCGCCCATGCGTGCGCCTATTTCATGATACTTCTCTTTAGGCACAAACTGCGTGTATATGTTTACGAGTTCCACATTTATGAACGCGATTCGGCTGATTCCGCAGTAGTACTCGCCGGGGAACTGCCACTCATCCATGTTTAGGCATTTGTAGATTTCAAGCATCTTTGAGATAAGCTGCTTAATGCCCTGCTCCTTGCCCTCTTTGATTAGGTGCTCGATGTACTCGCGTTCGCTACGCTCCAAAATCACGGTGGTGCGTTTTGCTTCCTCTGACTTTAGCGAATCATGGAAACGGGGCTTATCATCGAGCATATCGCTTATTCTGATGGATATGGGCTATATAGCTTACGAATTGTTGAAGCATATTAGAACTCAATGTTCACAAAACGAATACACTGCTTTTTCCCAGAGTGGGCCTCACGCTGAGATAGGTAGGTTCAGCAAAAGCCCATTTGGCTAAGAATGGTTAATAACTCAGGTTTAATCCTGTATTGCTGCCGATGAAGAATCTAAAAAGCTGATTGATGATGCACTCTAGGGTATCTGAGGCAAAAATTAACTAAAAAGTTATAAAAAATTAAAGGGATTTTTAAGTTACGAGTTTCTTGCGGAGAACAAACACAAGCAAGCCTATGCCCGCAAGGAACAGCAGAAAGCCCACAACATCGGCGGCTACTGCGCCTGCATTGGCAACATCAGCGATCAGGAACGGTATGTAAGTTGGACCAACAAAGATCAAGAATACCGATATAATTAGGAACATTGCTTTAGTGAATTTTGATTCTCCACTTACTTCTATTTCAGTTTCGTTAATTTCAGTCATAGAGCGCCCAACTTATGTCTCTTCAGGTTGATTGTTTTCTGCGAACCCTTCTTTTATCTCTTTTCCCAAAGCCTTCATTAAAAACTTGAAAACTAAGAAACCAGCGCCTTTGTCAGCCTTGAAACCCATGGTTGTACCCAGCAAGCTGATGCCGTCGATCTTGCGTTCCTTCGCGAGCGCCAAGGTTAAGCCAGTGCCGCCGACGATTTTGCCTTTGCTGTAGATGACGCCGCCTTTCTCCATAAACTCAGTCGCCAGCCTAGACGAAGTAGCTGCAATAAACACCTGAGTTTTATCCTCTGTGATGGGTACACCGCCCATGGTTACGATGAATTTGCAGCCCATTTCCTCAACAAAATCCAACACAGAATCACAGACATCATAGTGCGCGACGGTGTCATCGAAGCTCGGCTGGATTTCGCCTGTCATGATTATGATGTTGTTCTTCTCTATTGGGGCGTAGAAGAATTCGTATCGCGGTAGATGCGCAATGCCCTTGCTGGAGATTGAAACGTAGTCTGGGAACGTTGGTGAGTAGAGCTCAGCGTATGGTTTTGCGTCGAAGAATTTTATGAGCAGATGAGCGGCGATTCGTCCTACGTTTCCGAAGCCCGGTAGACCCTGTATGAAGATTGGGTTGTCAAGGGTCGGGTTTGAGAGTTTGCGCAAGTACGGCTTGTCCATTAATTTCCATCCAGCCATACGGAAATAGGTTCCCAACTAAAAGGCTTTTGCCAACTTTAGAAAAAGAAACTATTAATACCTGACAAGATGTTAATAGACTGCGCTAAACCCGTTTTGAATAGCATACGTAGCGGGGTGGGGTAGCCAGGATTAACCCGCTGGGCTCATAACAGCGCAGTAAGCGTCTGTGAGATACCCAGAGATCAGTAGTTCAAATCTACTCCCCGCTACCAACGAATAACTTTTCACATAAAGCTGTTAGAACATTTTAAGTCACCACTAACCCAAACTACTTCATGACCTCAGATGCCGCTGACTCATAGAGAAGGGTTGATAATGTATTGGTGTGAAGGGGACAGGTCGCAAGAGAGCTGAACATACAGAGTTGCGCTGACTTCTACCGACCCAAAGGTATTGGTATTATACGTGGATTGGCTTGAACGATATTATAGCATAACGAAAACAGACATGAAAGTTAGGCTTCATTTATGGCCAAATTCCGATGAAGCGGCTGCGAAGAGTTTTTGGTCCGAGCAGTTGAAAATCAATCAAGATAGATTTACCAAATCATGGATAAAATCAAGAGGGCAAGGAACAGCTAGACACATACATCCAAATGGAATTTGTCGAGTTTCTATTTCATCAAAAGAAGTTTTGAACCAAATAATCGCTGATATTAAGAAAGAGTTTGAGGGCTGAACAGACTTCTATGGCTTGTCAGATGGCTCATGCCCATGTCTCAAACGCAAATTCTCATCTTCTAGCTCCTTTACCTTCTTTCTCAGCACTTCATTCTCTTGCTGTAATTCAGCGATCCTTGAATTGAGTTTAGAAACATCGTTGCTATGAGCTGCCTGTTCATGTTCAATTCGGCGCATGTATACCCATGAGGGAGCACCCATACTGACACTTCTATTGATTGTTGTATGGGTTTGCTTTTGAGCTTTTCCACACTGCCAAGAAGGCGAAAAAACAATTTAAAAGTATAACCCAGAGATCAGTAGTTCAAATCTACTCCCCGCCGCCAACAAAATTTTCCATAAAAAGCCCTTTTTCGAGCAGAAATCAAGCTGTTAACCGATTAAACATGTGTGCGTACCAAAAAAGACACACGACTCAATTTTGATAATACCAGTTTTTAGAATCTATAGCTGTTTACCTACTGCTCTATTAGCGGTTCTATGCAAAAAATAATAGAGGGGGTCCACTGAGAGCAACAAAAGCTCATCTATGCTGGCTTTTGGCAGAAGCTTGTAGAATCGCCACAACCAATCCTCAACCCAAACCAACTGCTAAACCAGAATCGGCTGTTTCTGCATAAAGTTATGGAAGATGAAGTAGCAGGGCAGTGTTCTCTTCTTCTAATTTGGAATTTATTTCCGTATACGAAAGCATCAACCAAACACACAAAACCAAACCAACCCCAAACCAGCCGCCTTTTAGGTTCTGCTCAATTAAACAAGCCCTAAACGCATGCTCAGATTACGGTAAAAGTAAATAAACAACTTAACCTAACATTAACGAAACCTCGTTTGGTGAAAACTTCGTGAAACGAATCATAGCATTCATACTCTTATTAGCATTCACATTAAGCGCCATCGTACCATTTGTATCATTAAGCGGCGCATCCGCCCAAACCGGCTACAGCATAACCCAAGTAGACCACAACATACAAGTCATGTACAGCGGAAACGTTGCCGTACTAGACACCATACACGTCAGCGGCACAGTAACCGACGGCTTCACAATCGCCGTTCCCTACGCCTTCAGCACAGGCGTACTCAAAGTCATAGCCTACGACGACAGCCACACCTTCACAGTAAACCAGGGCGGCATCCAACTAGGCGACCAAACAGGCTTCTACGCTGTACAAATCAACTTCAACGGGTACACACCAAGCAGATTCACAGTCGCATTCATCCTATCAAACGGCGTGACAATCGATCAGGGAAACGGCAACTTCCTAATCGCTTTCCCAGCTTACCCAAGCCTTGACCAAACAGTCGGCGCCGTAAACGTCCAAGTTACCACACCCCAAACGCCAGCCTCCATCAGCATCGGCAAAGACGACGGCAACGTAACATCCACAAGCTACACAGCCAGCAACCTCGCAGCATACACCTACTCAGTCGCACAAGCCAACATCAAAGTCACAGCCGGAACCATCGTATCCTCAATGATACCAACATTGGACCGGCAAATCAACATCGACGCAACCGGAACAGTCAACGCCGTCGAAACTTACCAAATAATAAACAACGCCTCAACCGCAATAGGCGCATACACACTGACTCTGCCTGCAGCCGCAATAAACATCGACGTCAGAGACACACACGGAACAGCCCTATCCGCAATAACATCAAGCGGCAGCAACATGCAACTAGTCAACGCGACACTACAATCATACCTCTCCAGCGGCCAAGCAACCACCCTAACAGTACATTACAGCCTCCCAGGAGCAATCCTACAAAACGACCAATACGAAATGAAAGACTTCCAGCTTTTCGCCAATTACCAATACGTAATCGCAGAAGCAAAAGCAGCCTTCAACCTGCCACAGGGAGCAACCATAACCTCACCAGAAGCAAGCCAGCTTGATTCATCCTCAACCCTAACACGGGGCGCATACCAAGATACCCTAACAGTAACAGCCGACCAAGTAAGCTCCGTAGACTTCCTTGCCCCACAAGCCAACACAATCGAGCTAGCATACCAGTACAACCCAGTCTGGGTATCCTTCACACCAACGCTAGTGGCAATAGCAGCCGCCATAATTGCAGTTGCAGCAATAGTCATCTACCGCAACCGCAAACCCAAAGAAACACGCTATACAAGAACAGTAAAATCGCCTCCACAGAAAAGCGCTGCAAAGAAAAACGTAGCCGAAGTTGTCAAAGGCGAACAGATAACAGCAGAACACATCAGAGACTTCATAGACGCCTACGAAGACAAGAAACAACTAACCGCTGAACTCCACGCAATAGACACAAAAGCGCAGAAAGGCAAAATCCCCAGACGCCAATATAAAGTCCAACGTGAAGCCCTAGAAAACAAGATCAAAGCCATAGACAGAACCATAAAACGCAACAAAGCAGTCTTCCGTGGAGCAGCAGGAACCTACCCTGAACTCATGAACCAGCTTGACTTAGCCGAAGCAGACCAAGCAGAGGCAGAAGAGAGCATACGCAACCTCGAAGCACGACAAAGCAAAGGGCAAATCTCGATCGAAAGCTACAAACGCAATATTGCTGACGCGCAGAAAACCCGCGATAAGGCGGAAGCGTCGATAAATGGAATTCTTTTGAGGTTACGTGAAAAAATCCGTTAACCCACCTAAACCCTTTTATTTTACATGGAAGCTTTTGAGGAAATTACAGTGAGGTAAGACAAAAATGGTAAAAATTGTTGTCGATGCCAAATGCACTGGATGCGAAACTTGTGTAAACACTTGCCCAGTCGGCGTTTACGAAATTAAGGACGGCAAGTCAGTCGCTACAAAAGAAAGCGAATGCTTAGTTTGTAGAGCCTGTGAGTCACAGTGTCCAGAAGGTGCAATTCAGGTAATCGAGTAAACCAAAAAGTTAGTCTCTCACGCGTTTGAGAGAGCTTTCCTCTTTTATTAACTATTATTTTTTAACAACTCAAGCAAATTCTAGATTCTCTGTCGATTGTTAACCTGAAGCTAATAATCAATAAGGTTAGTGTCAGGATTGTTAGAAAAAGAGGTTTAATCTTCTAAATTTAGCAGGAACTCAACTATCTTTGCAAGCTGCTCTGCCGTTACTCTGTCAAGGTGCTCTTCAGCATCAATATCTACCAGTGTGCTATCGGTTTGCATAGCTACCTCTATGGGCTGCTTTTGCTATAACAGTATCCCCGAGCGTTACTTCGAAGTTCGAAGTAGCACCCTCGCCCCATTGTATCAATTTAACAGCTACATGTAAAATCCACCGCGTTGAGGCATAGGTGCGGCATGGAAGTGTTCACTTAAAACTTGAAATTCGCCGCTTTAACCATAAAAAACCTGTTTGATGGTCAAGTAAAAGTTATATCCCGAAACAGCCCAAAGAGTGGGTTATGTCAGCCAAAGTCCACTGTGCCCACATACTAGTTAAAACCCTAACAGAAGCAAACAACGTTAAAGCCCGCCTAGACAAAGGCGAAAAATTCGGCGAAATAGCCAAACAAGTCTCCCTTTGCTCATCAGGCAAAAAAGGAGGCGACCTCGGAACTTTCAGCCGAGGCAAGATGGTCAAGGAATTCGAGAAAACCGCGTTTGAACTACAGAAAGGCCAAGTTTCAGGGCCAGTTAAAACCCAGTTCGGCTACCACATCATCAAACGAATAGAATAATACAACCAAGCGGCACCTTACTTAAGCAAAGTAATGCGTCGTGAGTTGCACTAAAATTGCAGAATAGCTACAGGGTACCGCAAAAAAGAGAATTCGCCCTTTGCATAGCGTTCCTATTAGCGTTTCTGCTCATAACAATTTTTAGGTCAAGCTTGCATACAGTTGATGCGGCAATTAACTCGTGGATGCCGACAATTCAGTCAGCCAATGTGACAGTTTGGGCTTCTGCAATCGACTTTGCTTTTGACACAAATAGCCTTGTCGTTTACTCCGTCATCATCGCTGCCGCTTTATTTGTGAGGGGCCGCAAGCAGATGGGGCTTTTCCTGGTAGGCGCAATGTCAGGCGCTGCAGTGATTGTGACTATAACAAAAAACATTGAGCAGATAACTCGACCTGCAAATGCGATTCTGGTAAAAAGCGGCTTCTCGTTTCCAAGCGGCCACAGCGCAGGTATCGTGGTTATGTTGGGTATCCTCATCTTTTTTGCATGGGAACACTGGACTAGTACACGTGTGAGGGCAAGCATTGTTGGTGCTTACTCTGCTATGATTGGCATTGTTTGTTTTGACAGGGTTTATTTGAATGCTCACTGGTTCAGCGATGTTTTAGCTGGTGCTCTGAGTGGAGCGTTTTGGCTGCTGTTTCTGATTTTGTTGTATAAGTGGCTTGGGCGTCGGGGAACTTTCGATGGACCCAGGTTTAATATTATAGCTAATTTGCTCTATGTTGGTGCTATAGTGATTGCGGTTTTGGTTGTTGTGTCCGGCGCGATTGTGTAGCCAAAACATTAAAAGATATATCTTGTTAAGACACATTTATATTTATGTAAACCCAAATCAATAAACGGTCCAAGCGAAGGCAAGCAACATGAGCCAACCAGCCAAAACAAGAAAACTCGATCTAAACATCGGCGGCATGAGCTGCATAAACTGTGCACGCAGCATAGAAAAAGCACTAAAAAAACTAGACGGCGTAACCCAAGCAACCGTCAACCTCGCCGCAGAAAAAGCGCTCATCGACTACAACCCAGACGTTGTGGACCAAAAAACCATAGAGGACACCATAACAGAAGTAGGCTACCAAGTCATCCACGATAAAATCAGCATCCAAGTCGACGGAATGACCTGCATCAACTGCGCAAAAACCATCGAGAAGGCACTAAACTCCAAAGAAGGCGTCTACAACGCAACCGTCAACTTCGCTGCCGAACGAGTAATAGTGGAGTATAACGCTAACCAGATTAGCCTGCCAAGTATCAAGAAGACGATTCAGGATGTCGGCTACGAGGTTGTTGAGCAGCAGAAAAACGTCGAAGATGCAGAGAACAAAGCGCGCCAGCGCCACATCAAACGATTAAAAGTATCTTTAGTCGTCAGCGTTGCATTAACTATCCCAATTATGCTGTTGATGGTGTTTATGCCTCTGCCAATGCAGCTAAACAACATCGCAATGTTTCTTTTAGCGACTCCTGTGCAGTTTGTGGTCGGCTGGACCTTCTATGTTGGCGCCTACAAGGGTCTGCGTAATAAAACGGCAAACATGGACACCCTGATCGCTTTGGGTACCTCAACCGCTTACTTCTATAGTGCAATCGTTACTTTTGCGCCGGAGATATTCCATCACTCGATGGTTTTCTTTGATACTTCAGTTATGATTATCTCGTTTATTTTGGCCGGTAAACTGCTTGACGCCATAGCAAAGGGCAGAACCTCTGAAGCTATCAGAAAAATTATGGGGCTCCAAGCCAAAACAGCTAGAGTCATCCGGGAAGGAGTCGAAGTGGAGCTTTCTGTTGAAGAAGTGCAAGTCGGCGATATCGTCGTTGTTCGTCCAGGCGAGAAAATCCCAGTTGACGGCGTTGTAACTGAAGGCTACTCTGGTGTGGACGAGAAAGTTATCACGGGTGAATCTATCCCTGTTGAGAAGCGCAAAGGCGACCAAGTTATCGGCGCAACCATGAATAAGACTGGCACATTCAAGTTCCAAGCTAACAAAGTGGGCAAAGATACTGCTCTTGCACAAATCATTAATCTAGTCGAGGACGCGTTGACTTCCAAGGCACCGGTGCAGCGGCTAGCCGATATGGTATCAGGCTACTTTGTCCCTGCGATTATCACTATTGCAACGGTGTCGGCGTTGGCGTGGTATTTCCTCTTCGGCGCAGACTACATCTTCTCGCTGACAGTGTTTATTGCGGTACTGATTGTCGCTTGCCCATGCGCTTTGGGTTTGGCGACTCCGACAGCGATTATGGTTGGTGTCGGAAAAGGTGCAGAGAACGGCATCTTAATCAAAAGCGGGGAAGCCCTCGAAACAGCGCACAAACTTCAGACGATCGTATTCGACAAAACAGGCACGTTAACCAAGGGTGAACCCGAAGTAACCGACATCCTAACCACAGACATGCTCAGTGAAGAGCAGCTGTTGCAGTTTGCGGCTGTTGCAGAGAAGAACTCTGAGCATCCGCTGGGCGAAGCCATCGTTAAAGCTGCAGAAGCACGGGGCATTAACGTTGAGTGGCCAGATGACTTCAATGCCATTCCGGGACATGGAGTTGAAGTTCAATATACCGGTAAACAGGTGCTGCTGGGCAACCGCAAGCTAATGGAAACCAACAGCGTGGACATCTCAGCGCTTGGGGGTAAGATGGCGGCGTTTGAGGAACAGGGCAAAACCGCGATGCTGATGGCGGTTGACGGTAAAGCAGCGGGTATAATCGCGGTTGCAGACACGGTCAAAGAGCACTCGGCGGAAGCAGTTTCGGCTCTCAAAAAGATGGGGCTGGAAGTCGTTATGCTGACAGGTGATAATCAGCGGACAGCAAAAGCCATCGCATCCCAAGTCGGCGTTGATAGAGTGCTAGCTGAGGTGCTGCCAGGTGAGAAAGCCAGCGAAGTCAAGCGACTCCAAGCAGAGGGTAAAGTAGTGGCGATGGTGGGCGACGGAATCAATGATGCACCAGCATTGGCACAGGCCAACATCGGCATAGCAGTCGGCACAGGCACAGACGTGGCAGTTGAAACAGGCGACATCGTGCTAATCAAAAATGACCTGCGAGACGTTGTAGTCGCTATCCAGTTGAGCTGGGCAACTATGCGGAAGATTCGCCAGAACCTTTTCTGGGCGTTTTTCTATAACATCGTCCTGATCCCAATGGCTGCAGGGTTGATTTACCCGTTAACAGGTGTGATCTTTGATCCTGTGTGGGCGGCTGCGGCGATGGCTTCCAGCTCCGTTACGGTAGTGACCAATGCGTCGCTACTGAGACGGTTTAAACCAAAACTCTAAGTAATCAAATGCTAACTAGTATGGAGGTGAACATTTTATGGCTAAAGACTTAGTATGCAACATGGATGTAGATGAGAGAACAGCAAAAATCAAGACAGTCTATAAAGGCAAAACATACTACTTCTGCGCACTCGGCTGCAAGAAAGCCTTTGAAGAGGAACCTGAACTGTACATAAACGCAAAAACCTCAGACGAAGCACACCCAATGCACCACCACAAAGAAGAAGGCGAAGACGAACCAAGCGACAGCAGTTGCGGCTGCAGCTGTGGACACAAACACTAAACCAATTTTTTCCTTCTTTTTGTTTAACCATTTTTAGAGTGAGCCTAAAAGCACATGCTCTGCGAAGAGGTCCTCGTTGAATTCTCCCATGAATTCAACTTTTTCGTTTATCACAATTTTTGGTACACCGATAACGTTGTACTTGAGGGCTACGTCTGGGAATTCGCTGGTGTCAATCACGTCTGCTCGTATATGGTCGTATTCGATGGCGAGTTTATGCGCTATAGCGGCTGCGCTAGGGCAATGTGGGCAGGTTAGGCTGACGAAGACTTTGATTTGAACAGGCGACTTTACGTCTTTTAGAACGGTCTTGGTTTTCTCTGAGAGGTCTGTTTTGCCTTTGGAGACGTTGATTATGGCTTCGATTAGAGTCTGCAGTTCGTAGCCGTATGGGATGCCATAGATGCGTACGCCGTAGTCTTTTTTGCCGATGACTGCGATGGCGGGAATGCGTTCGATGCCGAGTTCCTTGACTTTCGTGGTGTCGGCCATGAAATCGTAGACTTCTGTTGTTACTTTTGGGATTATGGTGCCTATTTCCTCCGTCAATTTGCGAGTTTGGCTACAGTATTGGCATTCGACTTCTTGGGTGAACATAACGACCTTTACTGGGTCAACCAGTTTTTCATCAAAATCTTTGCGTAAAAGCTCCTTTTTATCCTCAGGTAGTAAGCTCAAAATTTTCTCCTCCACAAAACTATGCTGTTTGGCTAAGGAAATGTTGTTTTCTCTTGCATATAGAGTTTAAACCAGCCAAGCGCTTGTGAACAAAACAGATATTAGGTGCTGACGGCTGACGTTTTAGGTAAGTTACATTTTGGAGACGTCAAAAATGACAAAAGTCACACTGAAAGATGGAGTAAACTGGGTTGGAGTAGTAGACTGGAACATCCGCGACTTCCACGGCTACATAACCTATAGGGGAAGCACCTACAACGCCTATTTAATTCAGGACCAAAAAACCGCATTAGTCGATACGGTGAAAGCGCCGTTTGCTAACGAGCTTGTCGAGCACATTAAAGAGCATACACCACTTGAGAAAATCGACTACATAATCGTTAACCATGTGGAGATGGATCACTCAAGCAGTCTCCCAATCATCGCTAAACTGGCGCCACAAGCCAAGATTTACTCAACAGCAAGAGGTAAAGAGGAACTAATCAAGCACTTCGGAGCAGAATTCGAACGCGTGGAAATCGTAAAGTCAGGCGACAAAATTGAGTTGGGAAAGAAAACCTTGACTTTCCTTGAAGCACCGATGCTTCACTGGCCTGACAGTATGTTCACCTACATAATCGAGGACAAGATTCTGCTACCAAACGACGCGTTCGGGCAGCACCTTGCAAGCAGCGCCAGATTCGACGACGAAGTTGACCAGAATGTACTCATGGAGGAAGCAGTCACATACTATGCGAACATTCTGATGCCTTTTACGCCACTGATTGTTAAGAAAATACAGGAAGTCGTCGCAATGAAGCTGCCGATTGACATCATAGCTCCAAGCCACGGGATCATCTGGCGCAAGGACCCAATGAAGATCGTCAACGCCTACTTGGACTGGTGTACAGGTAAGACCATAAAAAATAAAGCGGTCGTCGTTTTCGACACGATGTGGGGAAGCACGGATAAGATGGCGCGTGCAATCGAGGAAGGCATCGCAAGCCAAGGCGTCGAAGTTAAGCTACTAAAACTAAGATGCACTGACAACACCGACATCGTCACCGAAATCGTGGATGCTAAAGCGGTTGTGGTTGGTTCGCCTACGCTTAACAACGGCATGTTCCCCTCGCTGGGTTCATTCCTCACCTATGAAGGCGGACTTAAACCAAAGGGCAAGGCATGGTACTTCTTCGGTAGCTACGGCTGGGGCGGAGGAGCTGTGCGTAACATGATAAAGATGTCCAAGGACTTCGGTTTGGAAGCGCAGGAGCCGGGGCTTGAATTGAAGTGGGTTCCGACTGCTGAGGAGCTTAAGAAGTGCTTTGAGTGGGGCCAGATGATTGGCCAGAAAATCAAAGCCTAACCTTTTTCCTTTTTTGTTTAGAGCTTAAGCCGACGATTGTAAAAGAGAAAAAATTTTTGTTTAGGCTAAAAATGCCTACTCGATTTTCTTAAATGAAGCCTTCGGAGCACCGCAAACTGGGCAACGGTCCGGTACTTCGCCCATGAAAGTGTCGCCGCAGACTGGGCACACATAGATGTCGGCTGCTGGCAGGTCAGATTTGGCGTTTACGCTTTCTGCTGCTTTCTTATAGAGGTCAGCGTGTACCTGCTCGACTTTGTTTGCGTAGTCGAAGCTTACTAGGGCTGCTTTGTTGCCTTCTGCTTTGGCGGTTTCGATGAATTCCGGGTACATTTTTGTGAATTCGTAGGTTTCGCCGTTGACTGCCTCGTTTAGGTTCTCGGCTGTGGATTTAACTTTGCCGAGTACTCGTAGGTGGGCGAGTGCGTGAACGGTTTCTGCTTCTGCTGCTGCACGGAAGAGTTTTGCGACTTGGACGAAGCCTTCTTTTTCTGCTGCTTTAGCGAATGCAAGATAAGTTCTGTTTGCTTGGGATTCGCCTGCGAAGGCGGCTTTTAGATTTTCCTCAGATTTAGCCATAAAATAATCACTACTGAGTCTAAAGCATAATGGGGTAAATAAGCGCTTAGCTGCCGATTGCAGGGTTGATTGCTCTAAGCCGCGATTTTTTCTAGATCCCCCTTATTTAAAGCAGCAATAGTAGGTTGAACTTCTGCTTGAAACATAAAAAGGCTGGACCTACCCGTCTCAGAGTGACCTACCCCTCCCTTATGTAAGGGGCTAAAGGGAGTTTGCCAGTGTTTCAGTATTAAAAAAGAAAAATGTGCCGCTTGAAAATTAAGGTATATTCTTGGATGCGCTGAAAAGGTCCGCGACGTACTCGTTAACCGATTTGCCCTGGGCTTTAGCTACACGCTTCACGGCGTCGTTGATCCCCGTAGAGTACTGTACAGCCTTCTTCGCCTTATCCGCAATCGACGGGGGCATACCGATGTTCCGCGCGACTTTACGTAGCACAAGCTTACGCAGCGTATCAGCTTTCGGCTCCAGTTTGCATTCAAGCGGCAGCCCAAGCGCATACTCAGCCATTTCAAAACTTGCAAACGGGCACCGTAGCTCAACATCAAAGAAACCTGTTATCTTCAAATCTCGCTCGAGGTTGCTTACGTGAATGTTAACTACATCGTCAAACATTGTGCGCCTAACTTTTTCGGCGCCGTCTTTAAGGCACTCGTTGACGTAGCGTTGGTATCCACCGAAGAGTTCATCCGCGCCCTGACCCGCCAGCATTACTTTGTACTTGGCTTCAAACGCCTTCTGCGCCGTCCAATAGAAGGGCACACCGATCGCCGCCTTAACAGGGTCAGCTTCCTCGATGAGGTCCACCACTCTTGGCACAGCGACTTCAACGTCGGAGTCTTTGAATAAGTGTATCTGCATCGGCAAATCAAGAGCCTCAGAAGCCTCGATCGCTACCTCGGTTTCTTCCTCATTCTCCATGCTGACGTGCAGTAACTCCACTTTAACGTCCTGCTTGCTGGCAAGATACGCTATTACGCTGCTGTCCAAGCCGCCTGAGAACGCCACCGCAACTTTTTCTAGGCCCTGCACTCGGCGCTTGACTGATTCCGTGAGCAGCGCCTGAAGGGTTTCTGCGGCGTAATCGAGCGTTGTGGGTTTTGGGGCTGTGAAGGTGGCGGTCTTTACTGGTTTGAATTTGAAGCCTTCTTTGTCGGCGAATCCTAAGGTTCCGGGTGGAAAAGAGAGGGGGTTTTCTATGCCGAGTCGCCAGAGTGCTTTGCGGTTGGTTGCGTATACGACGATATCTCGGTTTTCGCCATAATAGAGCGGCGCTACACCTACTGGGTCGCGTCCTGCAGCTATCCATCCCTGTTTTAGCATCAAGAACGCGTAGTCGCCGTCAGATTGCTCGATAAGGGTCTGCAGTGCGGTTTCACAGTGGGGGTTCTTAGCTACGTTTTTTGTCAGGGCTTCTTTGGGTACGGGATTGTAGATTCTGCCCTCGAAAAGTAACGCGGCGTTATCCAGCTGGAGTGTGTCGTAGCTGCTGGAGACTATAGCTCGTGAACTGATACAGCCGATAAGTGTGGAGTCTTCTAGGCCCTGCCTGTTTATGATACCAAGTGGCTTTTCGAAGAAGCTCTTTTTAGGCGTAATCAAGCCGAAATGCGAAACTTGTCCGACGTCAAATGATTGCAGGACGTCTAGCATTTTGGTTACTGCACTGTCTCCGTGTTTGTCTAACACTGCGATGGTGGTTTTCATTTCTTTATGCCCCGGTTACTGTATTAGAGATAGAGGTGTCGCTGTAACATTAACATTCTGAACTTTTTTCTAGGTGCCGATTTCCATGTTTGGTTCTAATTCTGATTGTGATTACGTATTTGTGCTCTACAGTTATCGTTTCATGCGTAAACTCGGTAAGTCTTTTATTCTATAATGCAAAAAATGGCAGAACGTAGCGTGAAAGCTGATGGAAACCTACCAAGCATTAAACTGCTTAAAAGCGCTCACCCTCTTCGAAAGACACATCTCTTTTGAACACGTTAACGAGTTGGTAGGTTACACGATACGCATCGAAGGATTAAGCTGTGATTCTGACAGGAAAATGATTAGGCACACGGCAGAGAAGCTCAATCTAACGGTGAAGGAAGACACAGAGGGTATATCGATTCAATAAATTGCAGCTTTAAACTTATTAGCCGACAGTTCCTCTATTGCCTTAGAATCAGATGACGCATAGCCATAAGCCACATCATGAATCGCTATCCGAGATAGATGAGTACAAGAACGTAGCTAAAAACAGGCTTGTACTCTCAATGGTGGTTACCGCAGTCGTTATGGTTGCTGAACTCGTCGGCAGCGTGCTAACGGGAAGCTTAGCGCTTGGAAGCGACGCAGGACACATGTTTACTCACCTTTTCGCGTTAATCATTAGCTTCACAGCTATAGTTATCGCTGCAAAAGAACCGTGCCATCACCGGACATTCGGGTTCTACAGAGCAGAAATCCTAGCTGCACTGTTCAACAGCATCTTCCTCTTCGGCGTAACCGCATACATCTTCTATGAAGGCGTAATCCGCCTACTGAATCCACAGCCAGTGTTAGGGACTGAGATGCTACTTGTTGCACTGCTGGGATTAGCTGCCAATGGCATAAGCATCATACTACTAAGAGGCAGCGCACACCATGACCTCAACGTCAAAGGCGCATTCCTGCACATGTTCGCCGACACCGCTTCCTCAGTCGCCATCATAATCGGCGCAGTCATCGTGTCGTTAACCAACTGGTACATCATCGACCCCATCCTCGGCATCGGCATATCCATCATAATCTTCATCTGGGCAGTAGGACTGCTGCGTGACTCCATCAACGTGCTGCTTGAGACGGCGCCTAAAGGCATGACAACCGACGTAATCACCGAAGAACTAAAGAAAAATGTCCCAGCTGTCGTCGAGATAACTGACCTGCACATCTGGGAAATAACCTCAGGCATGTACTCATTAACCGCACACGTAACCATCAGCGGCGGCGACACCAAGCAGATACTCAAAGACATAAACAAGCTTCTGACCGAGAAACACGGCATCGAGCACACCACAATCCAGCTGGAGCAGGAGGAAGCCGGCTGCAACCAAGATGTTTCCTGCAACCTATTCAAAAAACATTAATCTTTAATCGCAGATACCATCTGCTTGAGGAAGCTTATCCTTGCCAATCTTACCAATAGATACAGGCCGTTACGGAACGCCCGAGATGCTCAGAATCTTCGATGAAGAGACCCGCATGCAGAAACTACTCGACGTGGAAGCAGCCTTGGCGCTGGCGCATGCCGAAGTAGGCAACATCCCCCAGAAGGACGCCGACAAAATCAAGGAAATGGCATCCACCAAATACGTTAAGGTAGAGCGGGTTAAAGCAATCGAGAAAGAGATCAAGCACGATATCATGTCGATGGTCCGCGCGTTATCTGAGCAATGCGGCGAATCTGGCGCATACGTACACTACGGTGTCACAAGCTACGATATCGTAGACACCGCCAACGCGCTACAACTAAACGACGCCATCGCCGTGCTGGAGAAACGCCTCGGAGAACTCAAAGCTGTCCTCCAGAAGCAGGCTGGCACATACAAAGATACAGTTATGATTGGCAGAACTCACGGCCAACACGCATTGCCCATCACACTGGGCTTCAAGTTTGCGGTCTGGGGCTATGAAGTCAATCGCCACCTCCAACGCTTTGAAGAATGCAAGAAACGCGTTGTCGCAGGCAAAATCAGCGGCGCCGTCGGCACCCAAGCCGGCATCGGCGAGCACGCTGAAAAAATCCAAGCACTCGTGATGAAGCAGCTTGGTATCCACGCAGCTGAAATCTCAACGCAGATCGTGCAGCGCGACCGCTATGCCGAACTCATCGCCATCTACGCAATGATAGCCACTTCACTGGAGAACTTTACAGCCGAAATCCGAGAGTTACAGCGCCCCGAAATCGCTGAGGTCTTCGAATCGTTCGAGGCAAAGAAGCAGGTTGGCAGCAGCACTATGCCTCACAAGCAGAACCCGGAGACATGCGAACGCGTCGCCGGATTAGCCCGCATCGTCCGCAGCCTCGAAATCCCCGCGCTTGAAGACATGGTCACATGGCACGAGCGTGACTTAACTCAATCCTCAACTGAGCGCTTCGTGTTGCCCGAGTCAAGCATTCTACTTGACTACATACTCAGCTTAACAGTTAACATCGTCTCGAACCTCCGTGTCGACAGCCAACGCATGCTCGCCAACTTATCCATCACCGAGGGCAGATCAATGTCGGAATCCGTCATGATCACACTGGTTAAGAAAGGCGTACCCCGACAGGAAGCCCACGAACTACTCCGCCAACTCACCATTAAAAGCGCCACTGAGAAGAAACCCTTCAAACAAACATTGATGGAAGACAAGACAGTCAGCAGTAAACTGTCGGAGAAAGAAATTGGCTACGCACTAAACCCCAAAAACTACACGGGCACCGCCGCCAAGCAAGCTGAAAAATTCGCCAACAGCTAAGCATTAGCAGCCTTGCGAGCGGTAAATTACTAAAACTTCATATCCCTCTTGCATTTTAAAAAACTATATGGGCTATAATCAACGGTTAACGTCGTTACCGGTGATGGTTTTAGTAGCCATAATTCTACTAGCCTCAACTCCGACTAGTGTATCTGAGATTGATTACTCTGCTGGAATTAACCCTCCAGAAGTTTACTTCTCTATATCGGACCAAAGCGTTATACATACTTATGGCGACAAATTTAGCATCGGCCTTATCGTGCAAGGCTGCAGCGCCGACTGCATAATACTTGCAAACCTCTATTCAGTAAGCTACAATACAAGCTGGGAAAGCAACACAAAAACGGTCTACACATGGAAGGAAGGCGCTGCTAACGGACGAAACAATCTCTTCTTTTCCATCGACTTAACAAATGCCCCTGAGGGAAATCAACAGATAACTGTTACAACTGACGGAGGAGGACAAAACTATGGAGGCGGCCCATACATTGGCCCATTTTATAAAACTTCTAAACATACCCTAAATTTTACTATCGATAAAACTTCCTCTTCACCGATATCCACCTCAGCCTTTTGGAATACTCAAACCATCGATACACGAGGTGCAAGTGGTGGTGCAGCACAAGACAATTTACCCGTAGCTATAGATTCGAATAACATTACCCATGTAGCTTACAGTGCGTTTGCTGTTGGCTCAATAATCAATCCGATAGTGATGTATGCATCCTGGACAGGTAAAGGCTGGGCTACCCAAGCGGTAGATGAAGGCTGGGTCCAGAGCTTCTGTCTGGATACAAACAATAATCCGCATATAACCTACGTGGGATGGTCAGGCTTATCCTATGCTAGCTGGACTGGCGCTGATTGGGCAGTCCAGACTATTGATAAGAAAACTAATCTTTATGGCGCAATCGCTTTAGATACACTGGGCACTCCGCATGTCGCGTTTTCCAACGGTAAATGGGTAAAATACGCAAGTCTTACACCTATAGGTTGGAGTACTCAAACTATTGATACTTGGTCTGCAGATTATGATGTTCCTGCAAAAATTTGCTTAAAAATAAACAAAGCGGATACTGTATACATACTGTATGGGTACCAATCCTCATACTATGATGCCGCTTCAGGAGGGAATCATAGCACCCAAGCGATTAAGGTCGCTTCATATAATGGCCAAAACTGGAATATCCAATTACTTAATCTGCCTCAGCCCATAAACGGATATGGCAATATGGTTTTAGATTCACACGGTTACCCCCACTTTATCTGCGCCCAAGCTGATTCCACCTCTGGCAATCTGTACAATAGAAACCTGCTGTACGTTAACTCGAACGGCAATTCATGGAACATCCAAACAGTAGCGAATAAGGTGCACCTTACCATGAAGAACCCCCTCGTCAACTGGCTTAACATCGGGTCCTTAGCGCTTGATAAATCAGACACGCCATATGTCACTTACCGGACAGAAGAAGACGCGCTCATTTGCGCAAAATTCGTCGACAACAACTGGAGCACACAAAAAATAGACATAGCTGGCTCTGCAGAACCAGGAAACATAGTGATTGACCAAAACAGTGGAATTCTCATTGCGTACCTTGGACCTACAAATGTTAAAACCGGGCACGGCGGGATGATTTCTATTGTAAACGTCACTATGGTCACTTTAACAGATTCAGATATTGTTCATAAGACCCCTGAATTTGCCACGTCAGTGACGGCTGTCACTGCAGTTGTTATCGCCATAATTATAGCTGCAGTATTGCTAATCAGCCGCTATTATACTAAAAAAGGCTGTTTAGAAGTCAAATAGCCCTTTCTGCTGGGTTTGCTCCGGCGCTTTAGCCGCAGTGGACAGGGCTTCCCATTCATCCTTCTTTACGTAGCCGCCGACTTGCACCTTGATTTTCTTTGCCAATGCAGGGCCTACCAGCTCAGTTAATTCCTCGATTGAGGTGCGTTTTAGGTCCTCGATGGTTTGGTAGCCTGCGTTGAAGATTTTGCGTCCGCGGGCTCTGCCGACGCCTTCCAACGCGACGATGGGCATAAGCTCCCGCTTTATACCCTTAGAAACCCGCTCGACCAGTTCTGTTCCGAGGGCAGTGACAGCCCTGTTTTTGGCGACGACTGGCGCAAGCTCCTCGATGCCGTGCAGAAGCCACTTCGCGTTCTCAACTGTGCGGTACAAGTCGCCGGGCTGCACGTTGAAGCGCTCCAGAAGCTGATCTTCAGGTAACTCCTCAATCCAGTTGTTTAGCACCAGAGCGGTTTTTACTTCGCCTAGGAACTCTGCGTAGCCGATGTAGTCGCCTGCCTGCTCTGGGACTTCGACGAAGAATTCCTGCCGGTGATCTTCAAGCACAATGGTTAGTTTATCTACTTCACGCTGGTAGGGTCGCATGATGGGGCCCATATCTGGTGTATGCGCGATAAGTTGGAGCAGGCTGAATTCGGTTAAGATAGGCGGCTTGGTTTGGAGCGCATCGCGGATGATCACGCCTGATAGTGGGTCGATGTAGAGTTCGCTTATGCGTTTGCCGAATCTCGTCGCAAGTATCTGGTCGCCTACGACGCATATCATTTCCTCGTCGTGTAAGAATCGGAGGATTTTGGCGATGACGCTCTGGATGGCTTTCACGTCGTACTGGTAAGCGTAAAACGTTTTGCGGAAAAACGCGTAGATGCCCTCCTCCGTGTGGGCGTAGTCAGAGGCGATTGTGGCGAGTACGTGTGTGCGGATGATTTTCTCGACGGCGAGGCGTGACCAGATGCGCTCCGGCTTTGCCATGACATAGTTTTCCATAAGGTAGTCGGCTTCGTCGGCTGTTTTTGCGATCATAACGGATTCGCCGAACTTGTCATATTTGGGGCGACCCGCTCGTCCGGCCATCTGCTTATAGTCAAGTACTGGGATCGGGTAGTTGCCAAGACCAGCTTCGAAGCGGCGGTAATCCTGAATAATAACGGTGCGCGCTGGCAAGTTAACGCCCCATGCCAGCGTCGGCGTCGCAGTGAGCACCTTGATTTTACGGTCCTTAAAGCCCTGCTCGACGATCTCGCGGTGTGCACCAGACAATCCAGCGTGGTGGTAGGCGACTCCGCAGCGAACCAAATCGGCGAGTTCATCACCCAGCTGCGTATGCTCACCAGCGTCGAGAATCTTCTGCGCCTCCTTCTCCAACGCGCCCTTAGCTTGCTCCTCAAGGCCCTTGCGGACAATCTTTGAACCCGACTTCGGAATGAGCACCTTGTCCATGTGGCTAGCAACCTGCTTAGCCGCGGAAACCGCGTTCTTGCGTGTAGACGCGAAAATCAGCGCTTGCCCCCCGTTACGCAAGGTGTTTAGAACCATGTTGATGACTGTGAAGCGGGTTTCCTGCTCGATTTTGCGGGATTCGCCGTCTTTGTACTGGATTTCGTCTTGTAGGATAACGCCTTCTTTTAGGTTGATGGGGCGCCATGTGGTGACGACGGGTTTGGCGTTTAGCCAGCCAGCGAGTTCATCCACGTTGTTGACGGTTGCGGATAAGGCTAGGATTTGGATGTGGGGATTGCACTGCATCAACCGCGCCAGCACGATTTCGAGTGTCGGGCCGCGGTCGGCTTCGTTGAGGAGGTGCACTTCGTCGGCGATTACTGCGGTGATGTTCTCCATCCATTTGGCGCGGTGTCGGAGCAGCGAGTCCGCCTTCTCGTTGGTTGTGACTATTACGTCATAGCGCTCCAGCCAGTTGTCGGCGGTGTCGAAGTCGCCAGTGCTAATTCCGACAGCTACCTTCCTGCCGTCGGGTTTAAGGATGTCAGTGTACTTCTTGAATTCCACAAACTTCTCCGATGCGAGGGCTCGGAGCGGGGAAAGGTAGATGACTTTGCCGCCGTTCTCCAAGATTTGCTTCATGGCGCAGAGTTCCGCTATTAGGGTTTTGCCTGAGGCTGTGGGGCTGGCTAGGAGAATGTTTTGGCCTTCAAGCACACCCGCCTGTATACATGCTTCCTGTGGCGGAAACAGTTCGCATATGCCTATGCCCGCTAGAACTTCTTTGACGCTGTCGGCTATTGGTAACTCTGCTATCCTCAACTTTTTTCAAACCGGAATAACTTGGTTGTCGGTATGTATAGAGTGTGGGTTTATATGGGTTTTTTAGTGCCATGGGCTCTTTTTGCCTGTTGATTGCCTCCTGTTTTGCGTTGAAGCAGTTCAATCAAGGTGGCATTCATTGAACGGTATTTTCCCCTTGATTTAGCAACTCTTTTATTGTAATGCCATCATTAGCCTGTTGAGGCGTGTAGTTGAAGGAAAGATGGATAGTCGCCTTAGCAGTATTCTATTATGTAATAATCCTGGGTGGCGCACTCTTTGTCGGGTTAACCGTTCTGCAGACATTCGAAAATCAGGTTACGCGGCAAATCCCATCTTATAGCCCATATCCGCATAATGGTCCGCTGCCAACACCTGGCGGTACCGTCAGCGTCACAAACGTCACCGTCACCCATCAGGATAACCCGCGCTATCAGGGCGCCTACAAACCCTACGTTATCACAGTAAACATGACGGCGAAGGATTACCACTCAAGCACCGGCGCAAGCTACCTGCGCATAAGCGGCTGGGTGAATAACACGGGGGACGGAACAGCATACGATGCCAGCCTGTTGGTCGTTGCCATGAACAGTGAAGGAAAAGTATCCACTTCGCATTCATACGGTGGAGTAACCCCTCATCAAGCTCTTGGCCTTGACTTCTCGCTGCCATATAACGGCTCAGCAATCAATAGCTGCACGATTACGCCCTACTATCTTGATCTTGTTGACTCCCAAAATCGCCCTCGACCATAAACCGCTTCAGCACTTGAGGAATCGATCACAACCAGCCAGCCAGCAACTTCTCCTCGATGCCGATTCCAAATCAGACGCTTCTGCCAAGACTGCTGGTAGAAGAAGAGCCTTCTTCTTCTAATTTAAAAATTAAACAAGCAACCAATGGATAACACCGTTATGTTTTCAGCTACGTTTTATTACCAGAACCTGCATATGCAAATGTGACGAGTTATCTATCCAGAAATTTATGGTAGGATTCTGTATGGTTGAAAACGTAAAGGAACTTCTCAAACTCCACGAAGGCATCACCCACGAAGTGTACCTCGACAACGAAAACAGCAGCATAGTACCGCAGGAAGTCATAGACGCCATGCTGCCCTACTGGAACAAAAAAGCATACGCCAACCCCACCTTAACACACAAGCCAGGCTGGGAAGCATTCGAAACACTCATGGGCTGCTTCCAGAAAATCAGCACCTACCTCGGCGCCAAAAACCTCGAAGAAATCACTTTTACACCAGGCGAAACAGAAGCAAACAACCTAGCAATCATGGGCAGCTGCTTCCTTCAGAAGGGCAAAGCCAAAAAAATAATTATCAGCGAAATCGAACCTATCAACGTCCTGCAAGTCGCTGAAATGATGGGCAAATTCGGTTTCATCACACAGAAGATCCCAGTTGACCGCGACGGCTTCGTCAACCTCGAGATACTAAAAGAAGCAGTCGACAGTGACACCGCACTTGTCAGCATTCACAGCGTAAACGGCGAAGTCGGCACAATTCAGCCCATCAAGGAAGCAGTAGACATCGTTAAAGCCAAAAACCCCAACACGCTTTTCCACACAGACGCCACAGACGCCTATGGCAGAATCCCGCTTAACGTCAGAAATTTGGGCGTAGACTTAGCAACCGTGAGCAGCTACAAAATACAGGGTCCCAGAGGAGTTGGCGCCATGTACCTAAGGGAAGGCATAAACCTTGAACGCATCCTTGAAGGACCAATCGGCACCCAGAGACTCTGGCCGGGCGTAGAGAACACACCGCTGATCGTCGGTTTCACCAAAGCCTCAGAACTCGCTTTCACAGACTTCGATGCAAATGTCGCTAAGATGCGAATGCTACGCGATAAACTAGTGGACGGAGTATTTGCCGAGTTGACTGATTTACGCTTTAACGGGCCTAAAGGCGACAAGCGAAGCCCAGACAACGCTAACATCAGCATCCTACGCGCTGAAGGCGAAGCCATAACCATCGAACTCAGCTTAAAAGGCGTCTACGTATCCAGTGGAAGCGCATGCAGCCGACGCTTACTGCAGCCAAGCCACGTCTTAATCGCTATCGGACGCATCTTCGAGGAAGCCCACGGGAGCATTCTGATGAAGGTCACACGCAGCCATACAGAAGACGATATAAATTACGTTCTCAGTGTTCTACCAACAGCAGTGAACCGTTTAAGAGGGATAGTTGGCTCAACAGGAGTGCACTAAACATGTCACGTATACCTTTACCGTATAACCCTAAAGTTATGGACTTATTCCGTAACCCCAAGAACCTAGGTAAAATGGATGATGCAACCGTAGTCGCCGTAGCAGGCAACCCCGCCTGTGGAGACATGATCACCTTCTATTTAAAAATAAATGAAGCCACTCAAGTCATAGACAAAGCCCAGTTCGAAAGCTACGGATGTGCAGCAAACATCGCAACAAGCAGTATAGTCACCGAAATGATCAAAGGCCTAACGCTTGAAAAAGCATGGACTGACATTACATGGAAAAAAGTCACTGAGGAAATCGGCGGCTTACCCAGCGTAAAATTCCACTGCGGAGTCCTAGCCGTCGGCGCCCTCAAACGCGCAATCCGCCAGTACTTCACCCAGAAAGGCGCCGAGTTACCAAGCTGGCTATCCAAGGAACTTACATTCGAAGAGAAACAGGCACTTGAAGAGGAAGAACTGGCAAAGACACTCTCAAAGAGGCAAAAACCTGAGGCAGAAAAACAATAATATCGATGCAAGCTCTGCGCCAAGACTTCCCCATTCTGCAGAGGAAGATCAACGGCTACCCCCTCATTTACTTTGACAACGCAGCGACAACTCAGAAGCCACGCCAAGTCATAGACGCCATAACAGACTACTACATGAACCACAACGGCAACGTACACCGTGGCGTCCATACACTTAGCGCAGAAGCAACCGACCTCTACGAGCGAGGCAGAGAATGCGCAGTTGAATTTATCAACGCTAAATCCACACATGAGCTCATTTTTACTCGGGGCACAACTGAAGCCATCAACTTGGTTGCCTACAGTTGGGGTATGCAGAACCTAAATAGAGGCGACGAAGTGCTCGTGACGCTGATGGAGCACCACAGTAACATTGTGCCATGGGAACTTATCGCTAGAAGCAAGGGCGCCACAATCAAATACGCCAGAGTCAACGGCGACGGCACGCTAGATTATGAGGATTACGAGAGCAAAATAACTAAGAACACAAAAATCTGCTGCTTAAGCCACGTTTCAAACGTTACAGGCGTCATAAACGATGTTAAACGCGTAGGCAAAGCAGCCCATGATAATGGGGCTCTCATGCTGGTCGACGGAGCGCAGTCAGTTCCACATATGAAAATCGACGTCCAAGACCTCGACATGGACTTCTTAGCTTTTTCAGGCCACAAAATGCTTGGTCCCACAGGCATCGGCGCTTTATTTGGCAAAGAAGACATTCTTGAGAAGATGCCTCCGTTTCAGGGCGGCGGCGAAATGATCCGCGAGGTCTCAGTTGCAGGCGGTAACTGTAGTGTATCCTACAACGAGTTGCCCTATAAGTTCGAAGCTGGCACACCCGACATCAGTGGCTCAGTCGGCTTACGAGCAGCCATCAAATACCTAGAAGCAGCCGGCATGGACAAAGTGCTCAGCCACGAAAAAGAACTAACAGAGTACGCAGCAAAACGCATGAAGGAACTACAAAAAGTAACAGTCTACGGGCCCTCTGATGTGTCTAAGAAATGCGGCATAATACCATTCGCCGTCAAAAGCATGTCCAGCCACGACACCGCACTGTTCTTCGACAACTACGGCATAATGCTAAGGAGCGGTTACCACTGCGCACAGCCCCTGCATGAACTCTTTAAGTTAACGTCCTCAGCCCGCGCAAGCTTCTACCTCTACAACACAAAAGAAGAAATAGACCGATTTGCAGAAATCCTTGGGGAGCTTGAAAAACTCTAATGTCCACAGTAGCGGACTATGTTTCACGTATTGAGGGTACCTGCGGCGCCGAAAGCGATGTAATCGTTAACTTCAAGTACGAAAAGAAGGACGAGGCAATCGCTAACATTCTAAAGAAGGCAACTAAGAAGAACATGATTGCAGGCATAATCTACGAGATGACCTATGAGGGTGTTTCTTTCAGGCTCTACACCAGCGGCAAAGCCATCTTCCGAGGTTTTAGGACAAAAACCGAACTAATGGATTTCTTGGTTAAGCTGCTACTTTAATGCAACTGCACCCTATTGCCAAACCTGAACCGTTGCCGCCTTAGCCCAGTTATCTCTTTTAGGTTACGCAAGCTCGGCAGCCAAGCATCGGCAAAAACCCGGAGCCTACTTGCAGTATCGGACCGCAGAGTAACTGGCAAACCTCTTCCGCGCACAATAAAGCAGCGGATAATCTCTCTGGATTCGTACAACGCGATGCGTTTGAGTATATCCTTGACTTGATAGTTCAGCAGATAAAACCGCACGAAGCTCCTCTTGAACAGAAAAGCCCTTCGCTCTTTGCCGAGTTTGCTGCTGCTTGAACCGCATTGATGGATAAGCGTCGGATCGGGAGTATAAGCGACCTTGTACCCGTACAGTTTAGCCCTGAGGCACCAGTCGGTGTCTTCGCAGTACAGCGGCGAGAAGCCCTCGTCGAGCAGTCCAATTTGTCTGATGACATCTGATCGGATTACCAGTACGGCGCCTGTGACGAAATCCATGAACTCAACCCTGTTGTATTGGCCGCGGTCTATTTGCTCTTCGCCGCGGTTGTAAGGAACTCGGATCGCAACCACTCCGCCGGCATGCTGAATCCTTCCGTCGGGGTAAAGTAGCTTACAGCCGACGACTCCTGTTTTACTGTCGGACTCCATGACGGCGATTAACTTCTGCAGCCAATTCGGGTCCGTCACTTCGATGTCGTTGTTTAATAACAGAACATATTTTGAGCCTCGGGCAAGCGCGTAGCGGATGCCCTGATTATTGGCAACCGAGAAACCCTCATTTCTATCGTTCCTGATCACATGGACGCTCGGAAAATCGCTGTTAAGCATCCTGGCTGACCCGTCGTTGCTGGCGTTATCAACCACTACAACTCCGCATTTGACGTTGGTTGTGTTCTGGTAGAATATGCTGAGGCATTTGCGGAGTAGTTCCCTGCCGTTCCAGCTTACGACGACACAGGTGACCAAGTCGGATGTAGGCAAAGCTAGGTGTGCTCCATCACTTTCTCAACATTAGCCCAGATTTCATCCTCAAAGTTGCGGGGTTTAAGCACCAAGATTTTACTCTGCAGAACCATCCGTTTGCGGTTCCACTCAGCCAAGAAGCTTGCGGTGTCGGAGACTTTAGCAATTTTCTCTTTGAGGTCATCAATTGTGCTCCAGCGGTAGTCTTCGGGGATGAAGTCGCCTGCTCCGCCGCTGTTATGCACCAACGTTATGCATCCCGCTGCCAGCGCCTCCATCGGTGCGATGCCGAAGTGCTCTCCCTCCATGAGGTGGCAGTAGATGGTTGAGTCTTGGAGTAGCTTGACGAGTTCCGCCTCGTTGAGATTGGGTTTTAGCTTATAGTTTACGGGTAGGTCTTTTTGGAAGCCCTCGAACCATGCCTGCTCGCTATCTCTTAGTAAGCCTGCGCTGACAAACTGCAGCTTCGGATAGGCCTCTGCTATCTGCTTGAGGATTTCATGGCGCTTCTGAGGGATGAATCGCCCAACGTAAACGAGGCGGTTGATGCGTTCGTTTAGCGGCCTATTTGACCAGAACGGCTCCTCCACTGGCGGATACGCCACGATGGGGTCTTTTACGCCGTATTTGCTCCAGTACTTCTGGGTCATCGCTTTTGTGTAGTTGCTGTTTACAAACACAAGGTCCAATTCGTTTATGTGGCGTTCAAGCAGTGATTTGTAGAGCCAGTGGTAGAGGCGTTTAGTGAGCTTGGAGTGCTCATACACGTAGGGGATTTCTGGGAAGTGCACGTAAGCAATGTTCTTCTTTGCCTTGCTAAACAGAGTTGTTTCGAAGGCTGAGAGGGTTTGAGTGCTGAAGGTGTAATCGTACTCTGCTGTAGCCTTAAACTTGTTGAGTAATCGTATGATGTTTCGTCGGCGCTTGTACATCGACAGGGGCGGTTCAGCCTCGATTATCTCTCGCTTGCCCAGCATGTGCACATTGACCTCGTCGGGCAGCTTTTCACCCATAAAATCGCGGTAGCTTTTTAAGTCAAAATCGAACGCTATCAGTTCAACCTGCTGGTCGTGTGCAGCAAGAGATTTAATGATGTGGTGGCAGACTCTTTCTCCTCCGCCGTAAATGTCGAGGTTAGGGTGAACTACAAGAAACTTCGCCATAACTGAACAGCCAGTACTGGATTTATTCTGTTTTTTGGCTAATCAAGATTTCCCTTAATGCATAAACTGCTACTGAGCGTGTTGGTAGGCGTACCTTGCAGCTGCTAAAATCACACCGTTTGTATGTAGACCCGTATTGGATAGCTTGTTGTCGTTTTCATCTATTCCGCTGTAGTAACCGATTGCAGGTACTTCCAGCTGATTTTCAAGAAAACTAACCATGTTTCTTGCGAAGGTTGTATTGTATAGTGCTAGGAAACTGAAAGCGGTCTTGGTATAGATTAAGGGCGTCATATCTGAATCGTCATTGTTGATTTTTACAGCCCATACTTGATCGTCATATACTACCCATTCATATGCCCAGTCACCCGTCAATGTAGACCCCTCACTGAACGCACGATACAACCCTGTAGCGTTATAGTATGCTTCATGTGCATTGTAGACTTCTTGTGCTATTGTGTATAACTGGGCAGGATTGTTTTCTATCTCAAAGATGGCGCAGTACAGGGGTTCTCCTGTAAGTTTAGCTCTCGGCAGGGTTATGTTTCCATAGAAGACGTTGCCTGAGGCGAGCATGTTGTTGAGGATGGCGGCGGGTGCATATGAGAGTTCGTCTGGCCAGAAACTTGCGAAACCAGAAATGCAGTAGTATGAATAAATGCTATTCGATACCTGCGCTTCAGCCGCTAAGATTGGGACAAATGCAGCGTAGTTTGACCGATCACCGTTGGTATTGTATACAAAGTTGTCGATACGAATGGTGAGGCTTGTGTTGTATGTTTTCATGTTGTTTAAAGCGATTAGTAGGCGTCCCGTGTCTGCTAAATCAACGACGCCTGTTGCGTTATCAGAGTTTTCATGGTAGTTGGTGCCTTCATTGGTATAGAACCAGAAGGGGTAGCCTGTGGTGGCGTTGAGTTCTCTGGTTTCTAGGAAAGTCATTACTTTTTCTAGGCGTGCGCTTGATCCCCATTCGCCATCTCTATCAATCAAGCCGGTCGTCTGTGCATCGATTACTGCTTGGATGTATACGCCAAGATCCCAGTCTGTGAATGCATATACCGAACCGCTTGAACCGGGCAGTCCAGTTCTTAAATCAACACCTATGTCTGGAGCGAAGTAGCCCCAAGCATATTCTGCAACTGCATGCCATGTCTCGGCGTTTACTGGATTGGCGTTTGTTACTACCATATGGCTGGTATCTTGTGGTTGGTTAGGCGTTGGATTAGTAGTAGGGTTAACCGGTCTGGGTGTAGGGTTAACTGTTGGTTTGATTGGTTTTTGTGTGGCTGGACTTGGGGTGGATGTTGGGGTGGGTGTGCTTTTTATTGTGGGTGTAGGCTCTGTGTCACCGTCTAAAGTGGATGCTTGGTTACCACTTGATAAAAGAGCGAAGAACCCCACTGAAACCAAAAGCATCAGGGATACTGCAATAACTGCTTTTTTTGTTAAGTGCCCAGTTTGATAAAAGGTGCTTTTCTTTGGGTGTGATCGCCCGGATTGTTTGTTGTTGTTATTTGCCAAGTGCTTATCTTCCAACTTAAATCGGTAGCTGCAGTCTTGACGCAGCTTAACCTCATGGTAGCAGTAGCAGTAAGCTTGTTTTTCATTTAAGTTTTCCCTATAAACAGTTATAAAATAAGTTATCACTGAAAGTGCAAGTTTTATGCCGCAAATCAAGTTTAGGCTTTAGTTTTTCTTAATGATAGTTTTGTTTTTGCCTTCGTTCGGCTAATCCAGTTTACCAGTGGCAAAAGCGGGTACTTGATCCTATCCGGTAAAGCGTCTTTAAGTTCCCTGTGCAAACCGAGCTTGATCGCCAGTCGACCTTTGCCTGTTATGGGTATGTAGTAGCGTATGACGGGGTACTTTACGAAGCCATTGTTTTCTTTAAATTTATCCAGCGAGGGATGGTTTCCGATTCGGCCATACATAAGCCAGCGTTCACCCCTCTCTGCGCATACTTCGACGGCTTTGGCCAGCAGGGCGTTGTTGACGGATTTGTCCCAGTGCTTCTGCATGGAGAGGATGTTGGATAGGATGGCTATGTCGTCGCCGTGCAGTATCTGTATGAAGCCTGCAAGTTCGTCGCCTATGTAGCCGGCGATGAAGGTACTATTCTTCTCCTGATACATGTTAGCCGCTACCAGCGCCTGTGATTCGCCGTAGTGTGGAAAAGCGCGGCCTTGCCTGACTGGGGTTTCATTGTAAATTTTATATATGCCCTCAGCCAGTTTGTCGCTTTGCGGAACAATCGATGTAACGACGCCGTCTTTTTCGGCCTTGCGCACCATGTTTCGGGTTTTTTTGCCGATGGCGTTCCACCATGTCGGGTAATCTTTGATTTCTAGTAGACCGATGTTGTCGTCGGTTTTTACCCAAGTAGGGGGCGGGTTGGGTATGGGGCAGCACCATTTGCGCTCGATGAAGGTGAATATGTCTTGTCCTCGCAGTTTGAGTTTCAATAGGAAATGTGGTGCTGGGTTAATGTTTTTGTAGTATTCCCTGAAGTCTCGGGCTACCTTGACTGAGAGGGTCTTGCGGGTGCTTACGGTGTCGAGGTCAAAGTCTACTTCAAGCGCGCTTTTTAGTACGTCGTAGTAGGGTCCTCGGTTTGTTTTGTTGTTGATTTTAAAGAGCCAGTCAGGGTGGATTGATAACACGACGTCTTGCTCCGCCCATGCGTGGATGCTTTTTAGGGTTTTTTCGTAGCCATGGAGGTATCTTTCCCTGTCTAAACTCATAGTTGTAAAGTCATGGAATGATCTAAGCGGAAAATCGCTCTTTGGAACCACCTGAGATTTGCCGTGGCGCCCCCAAATCAGCTGAGCAACCCTGTTTTCTGTTCCATGAATAGAGTAGTACTTGATGGTTCGGCCTGTTTTCTGCTCGAGTTCCTTCCACTCTTCTTCTGGCTTGTTAACAACGTGGAGGGCAACCTCGTGCTTCTCTGGCTTAAGTAGTTGGAGAAGGCGTTTGTCCGGCACCGTGTAGGGCGTGAAAAACCAGTATGCTTTAATGGCTTTTTGGGATTCGTTGACCATCTGAGCGATTATGCATGCGTTCCTTAGGTAGTCTGTGCCTCCTGTGCTTTTGCGGCGGAGAGCTACAGATGCAAAGCTTCTAGCCCGCGAAGTGTAAGGGTAGTCAACGTCGATTCTTAGTTTTATCATTGCCCACTCAGTTGCCAAGCCATAGTGAAAGACTGTTATTGTTATAAACCCTTGCCACTTTGAGAGGGAGGCCAATTACGCTCTTGAAAAAAAGTTGTTAGGGGTTGTTTTGGATTGCGTATCTGGCGGCGCTTAGAATCAGTCCGTTCGTATGCAGCCCCGTCGCTACAAGCAGTGATCCTGCTTCGTCTATTCCGTTAGAGTAACCGTCCGTGGGGTTAACCATCTTGTCCTCGATGTATGTAACCATGTTCCTGGCGAAAGCGGTGTTGTAGACGGCTAGGAAGCTAAAGGCGACTTTAGTGTAGACGATTGGGCTAATGTTTAGGTCTTGGTTGCCATCTCTGACAACCCATGTTCTGCCGTCGTAAACTACCCATTCGTATGCCCATGCATCTGAGAAGGTGTTGCCTTCGCCGAATGCGCGGTATTGGTTTGTTGCGTTGTAGTATGCTTCATGCGCTATGTATGCTTGCTCGGATAGCGTCAGTAGCTGTGGGGGATTGTTTTTGATTTCGAAGATGGAGCATAATATTGGGTCTTCGGTAAGTCGACTGTTTGGCAGTGTAACGTTTTCTGGCGTCTTTACCGTTGGGGCGGACATGATGTTGTTTATTATTCTTGCAGGTGCACCTTTTAGTTCGCTTGGCCAGAAGCTGGCGAATCCGGAGATAACGTAGTAGGCGTAGGTGCTTGTGGATACTTGACTTTCCGCTTTGAAGCCGGGCACTAATACGGCGTAGTTTGATCTGTTGCCGTTGCTGTTATACACGAGGTTGTCGACGCGGCCAGCGAAGGTAGAGTTGAAGGCTTTAAGGTTGTTAAGTGCAACCAGGAGGCGGCCTGTATCTGCGGTGTTGCAGGTTTCGGTTGCTTGATCGGAGAGTTCGTGATATACGGTTCCATCGTTTACATAGAACCAGTATGGGTATTTGGCGGAGTTTAGTTCACGTGTTTCTAGGAAGACCAGTATTTTTTCTATGCGTGCGCTGGAGCCCCAGGGTCCGTCGCTGCCGATTAAGCCGATTGTTTGCGCATCAATTATTGCTTGGATGTATACGCCTACATCCCAGTCGGTGAAAAAGCTGACTGTGTCGCCGGAGGCCGGTAGACCCGTTCGTGTGTCAACACCTTTGCCGGGTTGGAAGTAGTTCCATGAGTAGGCCGCTACCTTTCGCCAGACGGTGCTGTTGAGTACGTCGGAGTTGGTGACTACTTGGCTGCTTCTATCTTTGCCGCTGAAAGCATCTATGATTTGCTGAAACCCGTTAACTGGCGCCTTTGTTGGGTTGTTACTGTATGTGGGCGTTGCGGTGGGCTGGTTTGTAGCGTTGGATGTGGCTGTCGGTTCAACGGTTTTTTCTGGTATACCTGATGCCTGTTCGCCTCTGGGGAAAAAAGCAAAGCAACCAACCAATATTACAATTACGAGCGCTATGGAAACTGTAGCTTTTGCGCTCTTACCTAAATGAAAACTGCGTCGAGACGCACCGGTATTTAGTGGGTTATCTGGAATGTCTTTTGATGACCTTTTTAGCCGAGATATGAAGCCATGTGTGGATTTTTCTGTTGGCAAAAACTTACTTCCTTTAAACTTTTATCTAGGCGAGTTTTTCAATGAGCAAACCTTGCCTTAATCATAATTTGTTATGAATTTAACTTGATTTAAAGTTATTGCAAAACGATTACAGGCATCAGGAAACCCGCTAGCTTAGCGAAGCAATGGCTTTCTAAGACGCACAGCGGCATGTTACTGTAGAGTTTGGAGGGCTGACCAGATTTTCTCCTCGAACGTTTTGGGGTTGAGCACTTGGATGCTATTCCACAGTTGCTTGCGTTTGATTTCCCAGATATTATCTTGATCGATGTATCTCTGGATCTTCTCTTTTAAGTCGTAGTAGGTGTCCCAGCGGTACTCGTCCGGTATAAATTCTTTCATGCCGCCGCTGTTATGTACGATTGTGACGCAGCCGCTTGCTAAGCCCTCGACGGGTGCTATGCCGAAGTGTTCACCCTCCATCAGGTGCACATAAATCCGTGAATCCCTAAGAATCTCAAGCAGTTCGGGTCCGGGCAGGTTTGTTTTTAACTGATAGTTCGATGGAAGGTTCTGCTGGAAGCAGCTAAACCAGTCTTTTTCCGCTTCGATTAAGCCACCGACGCTCACAAACTCGTACTCCGGCAATTCCGATGCGAGACGTTTAAGGATTTCATGACGCTTAACAGGAATGAAGCGCGCTACATACACAACTCGTTTTTTGCGCTGTGAAAGAGGCTTATCGCACCAGAACCGCTCTAGGTTCACGGGCGGGTAGACGACGAGGGGTTCTTTTACGCCGTGTGTCTTCCAGAGCCGCATCATAGCTTCTTTTGTGTAGTTGCTGTTGCAGAAAACCATATCCAGTTTGCCTATGCCCTGCTCAACCCAGCGTTTAAACAGCCAGAGGTAGAGTTTGCGTTTGAAGGTGCCTCGTGCGTAGTCGTAGTGTATTTCGGGGAAGTGCACGTAGGCGATGTTCTTTTTGGCTTTGTTGAGGAAATTGGGTTCGAATGGTGAGGAGGATTGTGTGGAGAAGAGGTAATCGTACTGGAGGTGGCTGCGGTGTTTCTTGAGTAGTTTTACGAAGTTGCGGTGGCGTTTGTAGATGGTGAAGGGCGGTTTCTCTTTGGTGCGTTGACCAAGCGAGTGTACAGTTACCTGTTTTGGGAAGTCTTCGCCGACGATTTCTCGGTATCGTGTGGCGTTGAAGTCGAATGTTAGCAACTCTACCTTTTGGTTGTGGTTGACGAGGGTTTTTATTACGTTGTGGCAGACGCGTTCGCCGCCGCCGTATATGTCGAGGTATGGGTGGACGATAAGGTAAGTTGCCAAAGGTTTCCGCTCTTCTGTGTGGTTGCTATGTCTTTTCTTGTCGGCGTCTAAAGAAGTTTACTAGCTGCACTCGGGCGGCATGGCACACGCTTATGTAGCAAGATATATACGGTCGGTTTGAGGTTGGTAGTGGGATGGTATTTCGGTGACTAAAAAGATGGCGCTAACTTCGAAGAAGCTTAAAGTTGTTTTCGCTGACCCACCATTTGGATTGGAATCTAAGGGTGAAGCAGTTACTGAGTCACCGAACCTAGGCATACTCTACATCATCGGCTACGCAAGGGAGCGCCTGCAGAATGTGGAGTTCACTTATATGGAGCCCTTCCTATCGATGGAGGAGCACATCGCAAGAGTCAAGGCGATCAAGCCTGACGTCTACGCCATCTCATTCACAACGCCTCGACGCGACCTTTCGTTTGAGACGATAGCTAAAGTCAAAGCCCTCGGCCTGCCCATGCTCATGATAGCGGGCGGCGCTCACCCAACCATCGACCCGCAGGATGTGCTCAAGAATACCGCAATCGAAGTCTGTGTCGTGGGTGAAGGCGAAGAAACCATAACCGAGTTAATCAGAAAAGTCCAAGCGAAAGAAGCAATAACCGACATCGCTGGCACAGTCAACAGAGAGAAAAACAATGGCCTGCGTCCCCTGCTAAAAGACCTTGATTTCTTCCCAGCGTGGGACCTAATCGACTTCAAAGACTACGACGTAGCCGTTAGCAAAAAGAAACGTATGGCATATTTGCTCCCAATCAGGGGCTGCCCAAACTACTGCACCTACTGCAGCAACCCCGTGTGGAAGCTTGAGAAGCCATGGATACGCCAGCGCTCACCCAAAAACATCGCTGAAGAAGTCCGCTACCTCTACGGCAGAGGCATCCGCGAAATCTATATCCGTAGCGACACTTTCAACGTGGACATCAAATGGTGCCTTGAAACGCTCGGTGAAATCGAGAAGCTAAAACTCAAGGGCATGGCGTTCCAGTGCAACCTGCGAGCAGACAAGCTAAACGACGAATTAGCCCAGAAACTCCACGACGTCCACATCTGGCTCGTGCACATCGGGCTGGAATCCGCAAACGACCGCGTGCTCAAGGGCATCGGCAAAAACGCATCCCAAGCCGACAACGTACGAACGCTCGAGATCCTCAAGAAGTACGGCATCAAAGTCTACGGCTTTCTCATGCTCTACAACGCCTGGGAAACCAACGGCAAACTCGAATACGAGTCTCCCGAAGAAGTCAACAACACACTCGAATTCGCCAAAGTCTGCCTACGCGACAACCTAATCGAGTACATATCTTGGTCAATCACTAACCCAATCATCGGCTCCAAACTCTACCACATCGCCGAAAAATACGGCATAGCAACCCACAACGTGAAAATCGGCAACTGCATGCGCCTCCCCGGCATAAGCGAGCAACAGATGGTTGAACACGTGAAGCAGGGCATGGTACTGCAACTGCTAAACGGCGTCCAGAAAGGCATGATCACGGGGAAAGGCGCGAAGAGGGCGGCGCTGAAAGCAAAAAAAATATTAAACATGTAAAACGGCTTTTTTTCTATTCAATTTATGAAAGGTTCTGACGTTCGCTACAACTTGTGCCCTTTATATAAGGGAGGGGTAGGTGCTCTGAGGTAGGTAGGTCTCGAACACAAAGCGAACATGGGCACGCTTTTAATGCGAAGTTGTAACCGCTAGCATACAGCCACAAACGCTCAAATCTATTGGGGCTCCTTAAAGTCACAGTTTAATTCTAAAAAAAAGATAGGAGTTGTGTAATTGGCGAAGTATGTAGATGGTTTTGTTATTGTAGTCCCTAAGGATAAAGCGGTTGAGTACCAGAAGATGGCGGAGGGCGGCAAAGAGGTTTGGATGCGGAACGGCGCCCTCGAGTACATGGAGTGCATGGGGGACGATCTTGAAACGAAGGATATGGGCGGCGGAAAACCGCTCGCGTTCACTGAGCTTGCGAAGGCAGGGCCAGATGAGAACGTGTGGTTCTCCTTTATCGTTTTTGAGTCAAGGCAGCACCGTGACGAGGTAAACGCGAAGGTTATGGCGGAGATGGAGCGGGAGGCAGAGAAATACAAGGATGTCAAGATGCCGTTTGAAACTAAACGGATGGCGTACGGCGGGTTCGAAGTTAAAGTTGATGGAGAGAAATAAACAGCTTTCCAAACGTTTGCCATAAAAAGCTAGCTTGTGCAAAGCCCACAACCAAACAGCAACCTGAACCGGATGCTGAGCCAAAATCGGCCGTTTTTGCTAAAAATTATAGAAGATGAAGTAGCAGGGCGGTGTTCTCTTCTTCTTCTAATTTAAAAAAAATGATGCAGACGCTGCTCGGATAAACCTTTTATCCACCATACAGAACATATGAGGCTATGCCATCCTGCACAAACCAAAAAGTCGATTTTGTCGTTCCCAGCCGGGACGAAGCTAACCCGACACTGCTCCGACAGATCAGGAGTATGCCCTGTGCAGGACAAATCATAAACACTCACGAGAAGCCGCTAAGTGTCGCCCGCAAGCACGGCGTATTGTCGGCAGATACGGAGTGGGTGGCTATGGTTGACGACGACATGCTGCTTCCGCCGGATTGGCTTGCTAAAGTCACCGCCGCCATCGAGCCGGGTGTCGGAGCCATCGGCACAGTCGCAGTCCACAAGAACCCTCATGCAGCGGCGTATGAGCGGGTTGTCGGAACCGTCTATAACCTCTCCAAACTCGACACTAACCCCCACATCAACAACATCATCATCCGACGCGAAGTCATGGAAGACTACGACCCGCCTAAGCTGTTCTTCGGCGAAGACCAGGTTTTCAAGCGCTACGTACAGAAATCAGGCTACAAATGGAAAGTCCTGTCGTTTTTGGGCGCTACGCATCTTGGCACATCCAAGGACTACGTTACAATCGGCATCTCGTATCGGCGTTATGGCCACTTCGGCTTCTACAAACTCATGCGCCGCATGGCCGCAAGGTTGCTGCTCACACCGTTTGCCGCGTTAGCCAACTTCAGCGCAGTCACATTCTGGTACCTCACAAGGCTCAACGTGCAATTCCTCGCGGGCTTCGCAAAAGAGTACATAATAGAGAAAATGTAGGGCAAAAAGCCCATCCCAGTTTACTGTTTTTTGGTTCTGAGCGTTATCAGTGTTGCCGCTGCCACTACAGCGAGAAGCAGGATTAGCAGTTGTATGCTGACTTCAGGCACTGTCGGTGTCGGTGCTGGACTGGCGGTTGCAGTTGCAGTCGGCGTCGGTGTTGGGATTGCGGTCTGAGTCGGGGTTGGCGTTGGCGGTGTTGGAGTGGCAGTTGGCTGAGCTGCAAGAGTTATTTGGCTGCTAACGGTTGCGATTTGCCCCGCGTTATCCATTACTTGGCAGTAAACCGTCTTCTGCCCCAAGCCGCTTAACAGCGACCACGTTTTGCTGCTTGAGAACGGTTCCCATGTGGCTTGGGCAAATGCGGCGTCGTTGCTAAACCTTACCTGCGCTATGCCTGAGGTTGTGTCGGCTGCGTTTAGGCTCAATGTGACGGCTGCTGACGTGGTAGATGCTGCGCCGCCGTTAATCTGCAGAGTAGCAGTTGGCGCTGTCTTGTCCAGCTTTAACCCGCTTATTGTGGCATGTGCTAATTCCATGCTGCCTGTCCCGTAAACGTTCCATGTGCTCCAGTACTCAAGCGTGTTGTTGGCGCCTTCTGTGGCTATGACTGGAAACCCGCTAACTGAAACATTTTGCGTTGCTCCACTGTTGATTTTGTAGTAGGTTTCAGTGACCGCGTAGTCCGCGGTTAAATTCACTGTGAAGTCGCTTGCATGCCAGACGTCGGTGTAGCTGCTGGTTACCGTCGGCAGGCGGGTTATGGTTGCAGTTACGTTTACTGCTCCATCGCTGACCGTTACAGTATGCTTCCCGGCTGCAGTCGTGGGCACGGTTGCTGAGGCGCTGAAAGATCCGTTCTCGTCCACGGTCACGTTGCCAATCATTAGGTTATCCCAGTGTATGGTGGCATAGCCCTGCTTGAACCACCGGCCCGCAACGGTAAATGCCTGCCCGTTTTGTGCAAAAACTGTGCCTGACAGGTCTGTGCCGTCGCCTAACAGTCTAGCCGCGGTCTGGTTGCCGATTTGGCTGAGGCCTCTTCGCATCTCAATATACGAAGCATTAACTGTGCTCATGCCGTCTGCTACACGGAAGACTATAGTGTCGAAGCCTGCTGGGTTGTCGCCTGCAGCATTGGCCTGCTGAAGATCGGACGCTTGGAGGGTGTAAGTGAAGTTGGTGTTTATGCCATAATCGCTAACTATAGACGCCCACTGTCCAGTAATCGGGTCATAATAGGAAATGTCTACGTGGCTTCCACTGAATCCAACGCCGCTAAGCGTCAGCTCTTTGAGTGCTGGCCCGCTTGGTGCAGAAATGCTCAGCGACGCCGGCGCAAGGTAGGCGTTTAACGTTAAAGTAATGTTCTGTCCGTTAACTGTAGATAGGGGCGCTTGATTTGAGGCGCTGTTGGCTACTGCAAAGTAGTTCACGGTTCCTATGGTGTTATCGCCTTCTTTGTCGAAAACCTGCATATAGAACGGCTGGTTGTATTGGCCGGTTAGGTAGCTTTGGAAGTCTGTTAAGTCGAAGATTATGTTGTTTGGGCAGAATGAGTGGTTGCCCCCGCGTATGAAGTCAGAGAAGTTCTTAGTCGCTATTGGCGCATTTGGGGTTCCGTAGCCGAAGGTTATGTTGCAGTCGCCTCTGTATGGGTGTGTTATGTTGAACGAGGCAAGTATCTGCGGCTGGTAACCGGTTTGGTCTTGGAAGAGCACCACCGGATTATCGGGTTTAATCATGTTCTTGAAGGCAGCATAGCTTATCCAGTAGCATCCGTCCGGGATGTTTTCCCAGCTGCCTTTTCCCCAAGTGTTAGCGATTTTAACTGCGCCATGCTGAACAGTACCGTTCTCTACATAAGTGAACAAATCGTCGTAGCCAACTACTGTGGCGGCATGATTTAACCCGCTGAAGACATAGGTATCAGTTGTCATTAGGTCTTGGCTGTTAAGCGCAATTTTTTTGCCTGTGTAGTTCCACAGGTTGTCTATAGCGTCGATCCCTACTATTGCAAGGTTGCCTGCAGCTAGCCAGTTCTTTAAGCTCTCTATGCCCTGGGTGGTGTTGGCATATAGGTACTGGTAGCTGTAGGTGCTGTTGACTCGGTACATTGGCGCTTCTGCCCAAGCGTCCTCGGTCGGCCACCTGGTGTAGTCCTGCCAGTAGTAGGGCATCTTCTCCCAGGAACAGATACCCACATTGGATACTAGCCGGATGGGGGTTTCGAAGTTTGAGCCGACATCCATCCCGGGGTTGATTAGGTTGTAAAGGAAAGCTGGACTCATAACTTTGCTCTGGTAAGCTGCTGTGACGTTTCCATCGTCATTTCCGCCTGTCCATCTGGCGCCAGACAAGTCCCAGTTGTGCTCTTTTGCTTCTTGGAAGGTTTTGCAGTAGTATCCAACGGCAAACGAAGCGCATGAGCCTTGGCTTGCTTGGTCGCCTATCGGTGGGAAATATGGCGAGAGCGAAAAGTCTACGGCTGCAGGCGGGGTTGCTTGGTTTGTAATGGCTTCGACTATGTAGCCGTTTTCTGCTATGTCGCTCCATTCATAGCCTTTTGGAGCTGTTAACCCGGTTCCATACCTGCCTGTAGTGCTGCTGTCGCGTGTTGCTTCGACACTGTCTTGGTATGCTTGAAATTCAGCCGTCGACATCTTATGCGTAACCAATTCGTAAGCGCCGGAATCCAGCGCTACTTGTGAAGCCGCGTCTACGGCGCCGCTGACGCTGCTAAAATTGATTAATTGAGTGCTGATTGATAACACTAAAACTACTGTTAAGATTAACCCTAATGCTTTCGCTGTTCTACGCAAGCTATACCCTTCTGTTTAGTTACTGCTAAACTATAAGAAAGTAGTTTAATGATTCTGTGTGCGTAAAAAAGAAACAGGCGGTTAGAGGCTAAAAAGGGATTAATTTTGATGTTCATGCTCATGCACATGCGCAGGGTCGATTAGTGAGCCAAAAGCATTCTGCACGACCTCATTTAATGCAGGATGGATATGCATGCCCCGAGCGATTGGGCCGTAATCACCCGGCGGAGTCACCATAGCGTTAGTGATTTCCTGAATCAATACGGTAGCTTCGGGCCCGATGATGTGTGCTCCCAGTATTTTTCCGGTTTCCTTCTCAACGATCACCTTTACGAAGCCCTCGGGCGAACCCATAGCAGCACCCATCGCGGTGTCACGGTAGTAGGCGACTCCGACGAGGATGTTGTAGTGTTTTTTTGCCTCGTCCTGTTTAAGTCCAACTGAAGCGATCTGTGGGTAAGTGTAGACTCCATGAGGCGTAGCCGAGTAATCCATCGGAGCCTTGTGGTCGTGGGTGCTGTTATGCCACACTATGCCTGCCTCGTAGTTGGCTGCGTGCTTAAACATCGCTTTACCTATGGCGTCACCGAACGCGTAAATGTGCTTCTTGGAAGTTTCTAGGTTCTCGTTAACCACTATGAAGCCGCGCTCATCCAGCTTTACTCCGGTTTTCTGTGGTTTTAGCCTGTCAGCGTTAGAGATTCTACCCGTGGCAACCATAAAGGCCTCCGCAGTCAAAGTCTTTTCTGACCCGTCCACTCGACTACGCATAGTCACCGCCTTCTCTATTCCCTGCTGCTTAACCTCAACCACGTCGTAGCCAGTGTAGACGTCAACACGTTTACCCAGCTCTGATCGCAGTAACTCGGAGATTTCCGGTTCCTCGTTTGGTAAAAGGCGGTCTTCCCTTTGAATAATCGTGGTTTTGGTGCCGATTGCTGAGAAAAAGTGGCCGTACTCCACACCGATGTAGCCTCCGCCTGCGATTATAACGCTTTTCGGCTGCGTCTTTAGCTCGAGCACTGTATCGCTGGTCAGGTAATCCACAGTCTGGATACCTTTGATGGGTGGGATAAAGGTGCGTGCGCCTGAGGCGATAAAGACGACTTTGGCTTTTATGGTGTGAGCTCCGACTTGCATGGTATAGTCTGAGATGAATTCGCCCTGCTCCTTAAACCAAGTCATTTCGGGTGTAGCCTCCACCGCTGTAGCTTGATGCTTTGTGTCGTGGGTAACGAGTGCATGCATGCGGTTCATTATGCTCTGGAAATCCACCTCTGCTACTGTGGCTTTAACGCCTATGGCGCCTGCGTGGTTGATGGTTTGGATCACGTCTGCAGGGTGAATCAGCATCTTAGACGGAACGCAGCCGACGTTGATGCATGTGCCACCCATCCTGCCGCCCTCCACCAGTGCAACCTTGTAGCCAGCGTCAACAGCCGCTGAAGCAACCAGCATACCCGAGCCTGAGCCTATAACTAGCACGTCGAATTCTTCCATAAAACAGCCTCAAATTATACACAGGTAAATGACTAAACGAGGTCAAATAAACCTTTCAATTGCCTAAGCCGCTCTAAAAAAAGCCTTTAAGCGTAAGCAGCCTAACCGGATATGAGGCGATAGTATGTCTAAGAAGCCTTCAGCGGAAGAACAAAAAAAGAAGCAAACCTACTACGGCAAGGGCGAAAAGAAAGCTAAAGCCGTCAAAAAATAGATTGGTTTAGAAACTTTGGGAGGCATCGGCTGTCACGTATGGGGTCGAAGCTGTCCAGTTCACTCTTTTTCAGAGGCAACACCACCCGCGAGACTATTCCGTTTAGGCTGTATGGTAAGCGGATGAGGCGGTACTCGCCGCTGGTGACCCATTCATCTATGTGGAAGCCTTGTTGCTTGGCTTCTCTTGCTAAGCGGAGCCGGTCCTCAGTGCTCATTGCGTAAGCGTCTTTGTCTAGCACATGCAAATGAAAACCCCTTCCAGAATAGACGACCCTCAAATCAGAATACCGCTTCTGCAGGTACTCGTAGAGGCCTATGGCTTCCCTGCGCACAATGTCGAGTTCGAGTTCGCAGAAACTCAAGCCTTGTCCTCGCCCGATCTTTTCCTGGAGTGTTCCGTGGATTGGGCAGACTACGTTCTCAGGGTCCAAATCGAAAGCTAATTCTTGGCCAATGATTTGGTTCTCGGCGCCGTAGAGGTTGCGGTCGTAGTAGGCGGCTTCAGGCAGGAAATCAAGGATTTGGTTCTGTACTTCGGTTAGGTTCATGTATTCGTCGATTATTATGGTGGTTTCGGCGTCTTCTCGGTACTGCTCAGGGTAGATTTGTGTGTGCTTGCCAATGATCACCGCATACTTTGTTCTACCCTGTCTATCACGAAACCAGTCCTGAACTCTGGACAGATTGAATTCCATAGTATAGAATTCCTTGCGCTCCTCCAACCTTGCGTATCGCATACCTTTAGGCAGATAATATGGAGCCATAACCCTCACAGTACAGGTAGCCGCCAGCCCAAGAAATGGTTTGTGGAAAAACCTATATCCCCGCATAAACGCAGTTATTTATGGTGAACTGTTTTTGCCAATTGACCCTGATTTTCAAAGTAAACGCCAAGTAGCCAGCGAACATAATGGCCACAAAGTATGGGGCCCAGTTAATCCCCCGGAAACATTAGGAATCCACGGAACAAACGCCGCGGTAGATTGGGAGGTCTGCGTCGGAGACGGCGTCTGCGCCGACGTTTGCCCAGTATCCCTCTACGATATGGTTGACACGCCCGGACACCCAATTAGCCAACGTAAAGCTGACCCAGCCCGCGAGCAGGACTGCATACAGTGCCTAGCCTGCGAGTTGCAGTGCCCCGCGCAAGCCATCAAAATAACCCCGCCGCCCTAACCAGATTCTGGCAAGTGTTATATTCGCGACCACCGAAATACCATTGGCGCTAATATGAGTCAAAATGAAGTCACCGGCAAAATCATACTCTTACAGCCATCCGACGCATCAGCAAAAATCACCGATGTAGTGGAGGGCATAATCGCTGGAATCATGGAAACAGGCGAAGTGAACGTCGTCGGATTAAACGAAGCACTGTTTCTTGCCTGCTCATCAGTAAATATGGCAACAGAAATCGCCAAAGTGCACGTTGACGACATCGACATCGCCGACATAGACCTCCCTGGCTTCGGGCGGGCTGCGGTTGTATCTGCCCATTTAACGCAGAAGATGGCAGGCGAGTACACGATGCTGGCTGCTCAGGAAGACAAAACCATGACTGACGCCGACCAAACAGTGAGTGTGAGCAGGGCATCCAGTTTCGAGCGATTAATCACCATAAGCCTGCTGAAGCTCGTCAAGTTCGACAAGATCAAAATTGCAGCGGCAGGCGGCTCCATAAACGACGCCATCGCCCTCGCCTTGAAGCTGTCAAGCGGGCAAATCTCCAAAGACCCAGTCGGCATAAAACTATTCCACCTCTACTCTATAACGATGCGTGACGACCCAACCAAAAGCATAGCAGCCGTCTCCATCTACCTGCAGAAAGGCATATCCAAACACTACACCAAACGGCAGCTAGCTATTCTAAAAGAAATATCCTCAATTAACCCTAACAAAAAATAGTAAAAGAAACTGACCCACCGGTCAGCACTTTTCAGTTTATTTCACAAGAGCTATGTTCTTGTTGATTCTATCCCAGTTGACCACATTCCAGAATGCTTCCACGAATTTAGCGCGGTCATTCTTGTAGTCAACATAGTAGGCGTGTTCCCAGACATCAAGCGCCATTACGACTGTGAAGTTGGGGAAAACGTTGATGTTGTGTTTTTCGATCTGCATTATCATGGCTCTGCCGATGCATGGGTGAACTGCGAGTGCCGCCCAGCCTGAGCCTTCGGTGCTTACTGCGGTGTTGCTGAACAGTTTCTTGAAGGTTTCAAAGCTGCCAAAGTTGCTGTTTATCAGTTCCGCGATGGCTCCTGTTGGGGCTCCTCCGCCGCCTTTGCCTGCGGGCGCCATGTTATCCCAGAAGATACTATGCAGCATGTGGCCGCCGACGTTGAACGCCAGTTCTTTCGCGAAGGCTTTGACGTATCCGTAGGACACCCAGTAATCAACCTGTGAGGATTCCTTGGTCGCTTCATCTAATCTTGCTAGTAATGCGTTGGCTGCGTTGACGTAGGCTTGGTGGTGCTTGTCATGGTGGAGTTTGAGCTGCTCCTCCGAGATGTAGGGTGCTAATGCGTTGTAGTCGTAGGGTAGTTTAGGTAACGTAAAGGTTTTTATTTTTTCCATAAAATCACCAAAGTGCTACCCTTTCAAAAGAAAAATTCGGCATATATACTTTGCTTATAGAACTTAAGTGCTAACAGGTTGCTACTTGGGCAGTCGCCCGCCTTCTTATAGAGGGAGGGGAGTACATTGAGAGCAAACACTGAAACCAACCAAAAACACCCTATATCGAATAAAAAACGAGAATTAAGTTACTGTTATAGTATAGCTTCACCGCTTTATCGGTTGCTTCTCCCATACTTCTTTATATAAAAAACACTGATTACACTACTCAACAAAAAGGTGACCATGTGAAGGCGTTGATATTAGCAGGAGGCTTCGCAACAAGACTAAGACCACTCAGTTGCGCACGACCAAAAACACTCTTCCCCATCGTCAACAAACCACTCCTCCAATGGATATTTGAAGGCTTAGCAGAAAACGGCGTAACCGAAGCCATCCTAGCAGTCAACGCATTAACACAATTCCACATCCGCAACCAGAAACCCCCTAAATGTGGCTTAAAAGTCAGGTTCTCCATTGACCCACCAAAGAAGCCTCTTGGAACAGGCGGACCAATCAAGAAAGCTCAGAAACTACTCGGCCGAAAAGAACCATTCATCGTACTGAACGGAGACATATTCGCTGACATAGACTACAAGAAACTCATAGAGACACACAATAAAAACGGCGCAATAGCAACCATGGCACTATGCTGCGTAAAGGATCCCTGCAGCTTCGGCGTAGTAGAACTCCAAGGCGACACCATCAAACGCTTCGTCGAGAAACCACCTAAAGGCCAAGAACCAAGCAACCTCATCAACGCAGGCGCATACGTCCTAAGCCCAGAAATCTTCGATTACATCTCAAAGGGCAAAGCCTGTAGCATCGAACGCGAAGTCTTCCCCCAGCTAGTCAAAGCAGGAAAACTCGTAGGCTGCCGCATCAACGGCTTATGGATGGACATCGGCAAACCCCAAGAGTACCTTCAAGCAAACAAGACAGTACTAGATACAATCGGCAGCACACTTGAGAAGCCAAAACCAGACGGCTTCAAAGTCAGCCACCCAGTCGCCTTCGACAAAGGCATCTGCATAGGCGAAAAATCCCTCATCGGCCCCTACGCAATCATAGGTAAAAACGTCAAAATCGGCAAAAACGTCACAATATCAAACTCCGTGATCTTCCCAGACGTAGAAATCAGCGACGGAGCCATCATAGAAGGCGCAATAGTCGGCGAAGGCGTACAAGTAGGTAAAAACGCCAAACTAGAAAAAGGCTGCATCGTCGGCGACCAATCCAAAATCCGCGACAACGTTAACCTAAATGAAAACATGTCGGTGTGTCCAGCTAAAGAGATAGCTTGAAAAACTTTTAAAACCGAAGCCTGCAGATAGTAGGGTACGAACAGTTATTGATCACGGGTTGAAACCATATGAGTACAAAACTTTTTGGAACAAACGGCGTTCGCGGAGTAGTTAACGTTGAATTAACACCTGAAATGGCCATTAAGCTTGGCGCATCCATCGGAACCTTCTTCGGTAGAGGCAAAAACGTAATCATCGGCTACGACGCACGCACCAGCGGACCCATGTTCGCCAAAGCCGTCACCTCAGGATTAATGGCGGCTGGATGCAACGTTTACACCGCAGGTATGGCTTCAACCCCCGCAATCCAATTCGCCACTAAAAACCACAACATGGACGGCGGCATCATTATATCCGCATCTCATAACCCGCCAGAGTATAACGGTATCAAAGTGATCTGGAGCGACGGCATCGAAACCAGCCACGAGCAGGAAGCAGAAATCGAAAGCATATACTTCGAAAACAAAATCGTCTACGCAGCATGGGACCAGCTTGGCAGCAAAACTGAGTTACCCAACATCAACACAGAATACAAGGATGCAATAAAGAAGCATGTTAACCTACAAAAAATCGCAGCCAAACATTACCACGTCGTGGTTGATGCAGCTAACAGCGTCGGCGGCATCGCCCTGCCACTGCTCCTCCGCGAGATAGGTTGTAAAGTAACAACCATAAACGCCAACATCGACGGCACATTCCCAGGTAGACTACCTGAGCCAAGACCAGAAAGCCTCGGCGACCTCTCAGCAGTAGTAAAAGCCGTCCACGCAGACATGGGCATAGCATTCGACGGCGACGCAGACCGCTCAATATTCTGCGGCGAAGACGGCATAATCTACTGGGGTGACAAAACCTTCGCGGTAGTCATAAAACAGTACCTCCTCAAGAACCCGGGTGCAAAAATCGTCACGCCAGTCAGCTCATCCACACTCATCAAAGACACCGCTGAAGCCTACAAAGGACAACTGATCTGGACAAAAGTAGGCAGCGTAACCGTCTCTCAGACCATGAAGGCAGAAGGCGCAAACCTCGGCGGAGAAGAAAACGGCGGCATATTCTATCGCCCACATCAAGCCGTACGAGACGGCGCAATGACATGTACGTTATTACTGGATATTATGGCGGAAACAGGTAAGTCACTAGCTGAACTCGTCGCTGAAGAGCCACAGTACTTCATCGAGAAAGGCAAAATAGAACTCTCAAACGATAAAAAAGAACCCCTGCTTAAGTTGATTTACGAAGAAGTCAAACACGAAAACGTCAGTACAATCGACGGCGTCAAAATCTGGTTTAAAGACGCATCCGCCATATTGATCCGACCAAGCGGCACCGAACCAGTCTTCAGGCTTTACGCTGAAGCCAAGAACCAAGAGAAAGCCTTAAAGCTCGTTGAGGACTACACCGCTCTGCTTGAAAAACTCTTAGCAACCATATAGGCCTCTGCAAGCTTGAGGAGTATTCGTGCCCCCGGTTCTACACTTAAAACCCACAGACGTTGATACTGACGAGAAACGCTCAAAATATAGTGTTGCCGTTGTAGGCTGCGGGCACAAAGGAATCTTTTACGCTAATGCATTCGCCGACGCAGGCTTCAATGTATTATGTACAGACTCAGATGCATCAGTGGTTAAGAAGGCGGCAAGGGGAAAAACAGCCTTTGCAATGCCAGAAGCTCAAACTAAACTTAAAAGCCACATCGCCGCAGAAAAAATCGATGTGACTAGCGAACTAAAAAAGGCGGTAGCAAAAAGCGATATTATAGTAGTGGCAATTACTGCAAAAATCGATGAGCAGAAAAACAACGATTGTACCGGTGTTGCAAACATCTGTAAGCAGATTGGAGCCGCTATCCATTCCGGTGTACTGGTAATTTACGGTGGAATCGCTGGATTGAACTTCATGGAGGGCACCCTAAAAGAGGCGCTTGAGAATGCATCTGGATTAAAAGCAGGCAAAGACTTCGCCTTAGCCTACAGCCCCATACTGAACACTGGTGTTGCATCAGCAGATTTGGAGCTGAAAATAGCAGCCACTGACGAAGTCAGCCTCAAAGCAGCAGCCACTATCCTCGTAACAATTACCAAAAAAGTGAAAGAAGTCAGCGACTTGAGAACCGCAGAGGCAGCAGCACTATTCGAAGTCGCCAAGCAGGATACAACAACCGCACTCGCCAACGAGTTATCAGTCTTCTGCGAAAATGCAAAAATCGACTACTTCAAAGTGCTAGATGCACTTAACCTAAACAGCACTGAATTCCACCCAACAATCGCAGAGGAAGAAAACAAAAACCAAGCATACCTCTTAATGGACGCTGCCGAAAACATCAACGCTAAACTCAGGCTGACCACCTTAGCTAGACAAATCAACGAGGACATAGTGCGTCACGCAGCGAATTTAGCAATTGAAGGGCTTAAGCGATGCAACAAATCAATACGGCGCTCCAAGGTGGCGGTTTTAGGCCCAGTTATTCCAGATTCCGGTTCAGGCTTATTTGTGAAGATGCTTGAGCAGAAAGGCGCAAAAATAACCCAGTACAACCCAACCGCTAAGAAGGGAAACTCGGAATTAGGCGACGTTAAAAGCAGCCTAAATGAGGCAGTAGAGGGCGCTGACTGCATCGTACTATTATCCGACAGCGAACAATACAGCCATGTAAACCTCAAAAAGTTAAAAGCTTTAGTTAAGTCGCCTGCCGCTGTAGTGGATTTAGTAGGCAGAATTGACCCAACACAGGTGGACACAGAAGGGTTCATATACACTGGATTAGGAAGAGGAACTGACAAAAAATGACGAAAATAGGCGTTGCAGTAATCGGAACAGGGCAATGGGGCAAAAACCACGCCCGCGTCTACAAAGAACTACCATCAACAGAGCTAATTGCAGTATGCGACGTAAACGCAGACCGCGCCAAAGCCATGGCTGACCAATACGGAGCAAAACCCTACAGCGACAGCACCGAGATGCTAAAAAACAAAGACATACAAGCCGTTAACGTATGCACATGGTCAACAATCCTCTATCAAGAAGCAAGTAAAGCCCTGAACGCAGGCAAACATGTACTCGTAGAAAAACCAATGTCCACCACCCCAGACCAAGCACGCCAACTCGTAAAAACCGCAGAAGAAAACGGATTGCACCTAACCGTAGGCTTTCTGATGCGCTTCATACCCGGCTTACAGCACATCCGCCAGTCGGTTGAGAACAAAAAAATCGGCGACCTAGTCAGCGTAACAGCCAAACGCGTCTCCCAGTGGCCCGAACGCATAGGCGACGTCGGAGTCGTAAAAGACACCGCCATACACGATATAGACGTAATGCGCTTCATATCCAAGCAAGACCCCGTAAGCGTCTACGCCAAGATGGGCAGCAAACGCATCCAGAAATTTGAGGACTACGCACAGATCATGCTAACATACGCTGACGGAGAAACCGCCTTCATCGAATCAAACTGGCTAACACCCTACAAAACCCGCACACTAATCGCCACAGGCACAGAAGCCATAATGAAACTAGACTACAATACACAGGAACTCACGGTAGAAGAGAAAGCACAGACGGTACAACCAAGATTGGCATTCCAGGAACCACTAAAAGCTGAACTGCAGCACTTCGTCGACTGCATCAACAAAACAACCACGCCCATAGTGACAGGTGAAGACGGCGTTAAGGCGCTGGAAGTTGCGACGGCAGCTTTGCAGTCGTCGGCTAAGAATATGGCTGTTAAACTTGAAAGCTAAATGCCTGCTCTTGCTTGTAGAGACGCCACAACCAATCTGCAACGCATTCCAGACGCTGAACTAAAAACGGTTGTTTCTGCAAAAAGTTATGGAAGATGAAGTAGCAGGGCGGCACTTCCTTCTTCTTCTAATTTAAAATAAAAAATCAGACTACTTCGACTGGTATAGGAAAAAGGAAAGTTTATTCAGATTTTAGGTTAAACGGCTTGCCTTCAGTAACCGTCTTCTCTGGTGCCTTATCCTTCCACTTCTTAAGGAACGGCAGGTCCTCAGCTTCTTTTCGCAACTCGTCTGGAAGCATCTCTGGGATTTCTTCACGGATCGGGTACCAGCGGTTGCATTTTGGGCAAACGATTAAGCCTTCAACGATTTCGTCTTTCTCTTCGAATACGTATAGTTCAAGCGGGTGATGTTTGTCAATTGGACAGGCGAGGATTTCCATTAACTTACGTTTCATAGTAGTTCCCAGTTGAATAGTTGAGTACCTGTGTTATTAAGACTTGCTGGAGTAATCAGTTACTTGGATATCTAGCACTGTCTGGTACCAGTTGGGGCCTGTGCTGCGGATAACTCTGCCACAGGTAAAGCAGTATTTGGCGCCTAAGCGGTCTAGTTTCTCGGCGACCTTCTGCTCGGTTTTCTTCACGGGGTCTTCGTTGTCGTAGGCGTGCTGGAAGTCATAGTAATGTATCCAGCCACCTGATCTTTTAAGCGCCGATAGTGCCGCTGGCAGGTACTCAAGCGCTTTCTCTGGCAAAAGCATCAAGACTCGGTCGGTGACACCCCTCAACTGCGTTTGCACGATCTCCTGCGAATCCCCCAAAATTGGGTGGACTCTGCCGAAAACCCTGTTTAAGCGTATGTTCTCCTCCATAAACCGGTACGCCGCTGGATTTATATCGATTGAGAAAACCTTGGCTTGAGGTACCCTTTTGGCGATTATTATGCTAAAGCAGCCGACGCCGGCGAACATGTTCACGACAGTTTCGTTGGGCGAGACAAGGCCTGCTATTCGTAGCCGTTCGTGTTTTAATCTGGGGGAGAAGTAGCATTTTTCTACATCAACCGCGAATATGCAGCCTGCTTCCTTGTATTTGGCGACTGTTTTGTTTTCGCCCGCCAGAAGCGTTAGCTCTCGTGTGCGGTGGTCGCCTCTTACGGGGCTAGATTGAGCCAGTACCGTTTTTACGCATTTATGAACCGCCATCAGCTGCTTCGCGATTGCTTCTGCATCCTCCGGGTTCGCGGGGGCTTTTATGATTGCTATGTCACCTACGAGGTCAAAAGAGCTAACGACTTTGCCCAGAGCTTCCTGTGATAGGGTGCTTGTAAGCTTCTTTTTAAGGCGTTCCCTCAACTGTATATCCTCAATCGTGCAACGTATTGGAAATGTTTAAAAGTAAAATGCTTTTCTTTATGGGAACAGGCGTTTCCAATGGAAAAATCAGGAATTGTTTACGAATGCATGAGATGCGGCTCACGAGTTCCATCTGAAGAGCTTGAGCTTAGAGGCGGAGAAACCAAATGCATTATCTGTGGATACAGAATTTTAAAGAAAGTTAAGCCGCCAGTTGTTAAGAGAATTCAAGCAAAATAAGTTTGGGATACTCGTGCGTTTGCACGAGCACAATTTTGTTTTCTAAAATCTTTAGTAGTAGTCGTCTTCGTCTCCGAGTTTACGCAGAGCCTTTCCCTTCATTTTAACCGGTGGCACAGCAGACTTTTTGTCTTCATAGAAGTTGTCGCCGTCAAGGTCATGTTCGAATGTTTTCCGCTTGACTGTTTCGCCGCAAATAGCCCCCGGTAACAGGCGCCGTTTAAAGCACATGGCATACATGCATTTGGCTACGCTGCAGGGTTCTTCGCCGTCTCTGCACCAAACTGAATCGCGCCTGAAAATCGCTGCGTTTTTTCCACATTTAAAGGATTGACATGTTGGAGAACAAGGTTTTGATTGAGCCAACAGATACACCTCAATGTTGTCAAAATATTTGTTTTTACGTGTAAGTCCTTAGATTTCTTATTGTTCCTAAAAACCAATATAAACTTTGTTCCAGGTAAAGTGAAAGTTAAGCCGCGTTTACAGCGGCAGATTCGGTTTCTTTCGTCTAACTACCTCGATTATGGCAAAGATGACAGCGATGGCCAGCACTATAATTATGGTTGTGAGTGTACTTGCCTGCATTAGCATTCCGCCGACTGAAACATAGTTTTCCAGTTTAACCTGTACAGTTGTTGGTTCATTAACGTAGACTGCAATGGCCTGCGATGCGCCGCTTGTACCCTGAATTTGCGCTACTATCTGCATGTCCCCGCCGATGATGCTGCCGAATGTTGCTTTGCCATCGCTTGCAGTGGATGCGGATGTTTGCTGAGCGCCGTTGATTGTTACCTGAGCGTTCGAGATGGGGGAACCTAAGAGGTCAACTACCTTAACCGACAGGTCGATTCCGTATATTGTGCATCGGACTGTTTTCTGGTTTGAAGCAAATAATTCCTGTGTTGTCTCTCTGATCAGGGCGTTATCTTTGTAGATTTTTAGGCGGTATGTACCGAAGTTCGCTTCTAGGTTTGCGACTCCATCGCTGCCGACAGTTGCTGAATAGAATAATCCGTTTGTGACTTCGATAAGCTCGACTTTGGCACCGGATATAGCTTGGTTGTTATAGCCGGTTACGGTAAGTGTAAGGACTTCGCTGGGACAGATAATCGTTACCTGCGTGGTGGCAGTTGATTGGCTGACTGCTGTGTTGTTTCCGCTGTTGAAGATTTGCCCGTAGAGTGAAGCAGCGATTGTGTATGTTGCGCCAGCAACAGTTGAGGATAGCGTGTAGGAGCCGGCTGGGCCTGTTTGGCCTGTTGAGGAGCCGCTTCCGCCTTGAGTTTGGTAACTTATGGCTAAGTCAACGAATGGTATCGGTGTGCCGTCTTTACCTTTTACAGTGATTTTCATGTCGCTTAGCTGGCATGTTAAGGTAAATGTTCCGTCGCCGGTAACGGTTATGTCTGTTTCGCCGACTTTTACGCTGTTCCAGTAAGCGGTTAGTTTATGAACTCCAGTTTCAAGACCGAAAACTGCTGAGCCTGAGGAGTCGCTTGTCTGGTTAGTTTTTGTTCCAGTGGCTGAGTCAACGGATTCCACGTTTATGCCGGGCACTGCTGTGCCTGATAGGTTAACGACTTTTATGGTTACAGAGTACCCTGAAACCGTGAAGGTCTGTTTGTCTTCGGTTGATTTGCCTGATCCGGATATCTTTACTGAGCAGTCACCTATTGGAGTGCTAGATGCGACCGTCCATGTTGTTTGGATGACGCCGCTGGAGTCGGCTGTTACGCTCAGGGTTTCTATGGTTCCTGAGGATCCAGCGATGGTTATGGTTGCGGCTGAATCAGGTGTATAGCCGATCGCGCGGATCGTCATTGATTGACCACGGTGGTATGTGATTTCGTCAAGGATGTTCACGTTAAATGAGTTTGTCGCCAAGCTTGTATTGAAACTAAGCTTGTATGAGCCTGAAGCGGCTGTGTCACCGGATGAGGAGAAGTCGCTGCTTGGGAAGGTGAGTGTTTTGCTTGCGGTTCCCTTCACGTCGGGTGTTCCCAAGTTGGTGGTTGCGGTGTAGGTTGTGCCGCTGGGGGAAGTAACCGTGACTGTTGCGCCGTAGCTGGTTCCGAGGGAGCCACCGTATACTGCTGCGGTTAATGTTACACTGCCGCCCTCTTGGATTGAGCTTGAGGAGGGTGTTACATCGTAACCTGTCTGTACAGTGAATGTGTCTGAGGCGTTTACGTTGATTTTTACGTCTCTAAGAATAAGTGCATATGATGCGGCCGGGAGTTCAGGCACGGTAAAGTTTGCCTCCACATAGTATCCTTGGGCGTTACCTTGGGCAACCATGGTTTTGCCTATGAAAACCTGATAGGAGCCGTTTGAAGTGTAGATTGTTCCTATAAGATTGACGTTTTCACCTTTGGAGCCTACAGCATCGGAGGGTGTTAACTGTAGGATGTTTATGCCCATGCTGTTTTGACCCAGCGTAGCTAATGGTAAAGTTAAGATAGAGAATGCTAACACGAATAAGATTGATACTGCAACAATTTTATGGTTCAAACGTCTCTGCTCCCGAAATAGATAGCCTTCATAGCTTGATGCTCAAGTTTAGCCTACTGAAGATTTATACTTTATCCCAAAACATTACTTCTGCACAGGGATTCTTAAATGGCAGTGTTTTCTTAAATTAACAGAAAATTCGGTGTAGGATTTGGAAGAAACCGCTGCATCCCCGCTTTTAGCTGCCCTAAAAAAGCAGAAATACCACTTAATCGGTGCTCATTCAGCTGTTAAGAGATGCAAATGGCTCTACGAATCCATAGTAAACAATCGTCCCTGTTATAAGCAGAAGTTCTACGGCATCCAGAGCCACCGATGCATGCAGATGTCGCCGTCACTTTACTACTGTACTCAGCAATGCCTGTTCTGTTGGCGTGCACAAAGCGGAGACATGGATGCGAGGTGGAACGAGATGCATAACCCCAACAAGGATACACCGGAGCAGATTGTTGAGGGCTGTTTTAAGGCACAGGAGAAAATCATTTCAGGGTATAAAGGCAACGAGAAGACTGATTGGAAAAAATTTCAGGAAGCACATAGGCCAAGCCAAGTTGCTATCAGCTTAACTGGGGAACCTACACTCTACGAACCATTGGGCGACTTGATTAAGCTTTTCCGGCAGAAGGGCTTAACGACTTTTCTTGTGACTAACGGCACATTGCCGTCTAGGTTATCAAGGTTAAGTCAAGAACCCAGCCAGCTCTATGTTTCGCTTTGCGCGCCTAACGAAGAGGTCTACAACAGAGTATGCCGACCGAACTTCCCTGCTGCTTGGTCAAAGCTAAATGAGACGCTGGAGATGCTCAAGAGCTTCCGTTGCCCAACTGCGGTCCGCATGACCATGGTTAAAAGTCATAATATGGAATTAGTCAGTCAATATGCGAAGCTTGTAGAGAAAGGCAATCCGACCTACATTGAGGCGAAGGCGTACATGCATATTGGCTTCTCGAGTCTAAGGTTGGGTTTTAACAGTATGCCTATGCATCATGAGGTCAGGGAATTCGCGGATAAACTGGCGGCGGAAACAGGTTACAGGGTTGTGAATGAGGCGCCGGAGAGCAGGGTTGTTTTGTTAAGTAAGTTGGAGAAGCCTATTCAGTTAGGGAGTAATTGAGCGGCTTTAGTTGCAAGTGTGTTAACGTGTGGTTATTTCTTCGGTTAAATTGTAAGTGCATACACTACAACAGTTCACTTATAAGAGGGGCGCTAAGAAATTGGGTGAAGCCTTAAATATCATCGCTCAGCCGTTAATATTTTTAATAGCCAATATTGACAGCGGTAAACAGCTATGGTAAGCGAAGGAAAAGGCCGATTATTCAGAAGAAAGGACGGCAAATACTTGGTCTATCTGCCTAAAGATTTAGCGGAAGACAGCATGTTCCCATTTAAAGGCTCCGACACTATATTCGTTAAAGTCAGCTTTGCATTAGGCGACAGCAAACTGGTTATCGAAAAGTTAGCCGGAGAGTAAACACTCTTTTTCTGAGAAATTAAATAAGCCACCCATATACTCTATTTATTGGTGCAATTTTGTCTTCCCTAGAAAAAGTTATCAGCAACATCAAAACCGAATTAATGGCTAATAACAAAATCCGCGAATCAACTCACGAAGATATGCGTAAAGCCACAAGCCTATCCAAACAGTCAATTCTGCTAATCCACCAAAAGCGCATAGAAGACGCTGAGAAGATGGCTGCAAACGCCAGAGAGTTAATCACAAGCCTGCAGAAGCAAGCTGACGCTTACCCTGACATCGTCTCGGGAGGCATGCTTAGCGCCGCTCAGCAGGAATACGCCGAAGCAAACATACTCCTAACACTGGTAAAAGAGGATCGATTCGTCACTCCTCAAGAAATCAAAGTGCCCCCAGTGGATTATGTACTGGGCTTAGCAGACGTAATAGGGGAGTACCGGCGTCTTGCCCTTGATAGCCTGCGCTATGGCGAGATAGAGAAAGGCGTGCGGTGCCTGGAAATCATGGACGAAATCTTTATCCAACTCTTAGCTTTGGACGAGGCGTACATGCTGGTGCCTGGTCTGCGCCATAAATCTGATGCATCACGCAGAATTATCGAAGCTACCCGCGGAGATATCACTCTGGAGGTTAGGCGTAAATCGCTTGAGGACGAACTGAAAAAGTTCACGCCTCCAACCGCCGAAGCTAAGGGCAGCCGCAAACGGGCGAAGGCAAAAAAGTAAATTGCCGGGGCTACCTCAAAACTTTTCTGTCAAAAAAGCCCACCGTACACAACTTTGTTTATCCAAACTTGTCATAAAACAGAACAGGCTACCCAGTGAGATTCGATTGGTTGGCGGCGTCGATGTTGCTTATTTAGGTGGTTTTGGCATTGCTGCGGCTGTGGTTCTTGATTACAGTACACTTGAAATCTTAGAATCAGCAGTTGCCACTTGCCCAGTCAAGGTGCCTTATATTCCGACTTTGCTGTCTTTCAGGGAGCTTCCGCCCGCTTTGGCTGCAATTAGGCGGTTAAAGGTGCAGCCGGATGTGTTTTTTGTTGATGCACAGGGCTGGGCTCATCCATACAGGTGCGGGTTCGCATGTCATCTTGGCTTGGCGCTGTGTAAACCGACGGTTGGAGTAGCCAAGAGCAGGCTAATCGGCGAACCCACAGAGGTTGATGGCAGAACCTTGCTGTTAGATAAGGGTGAAGCAATCGGTGAAGCCGTAACCATTAAGGAACATTCTAAGCCTGTTTATGTGAGCGTCGGCAACATGGTATCACTGGAAACCGCCGTCGAAATCGTGCACCAATGCAGCCGAAGCCGAGTACCGGAGCCAACCCTCCAAGCCCACAACCTAGCCGCCAGAACCAAAAGTAAACTTGCAGAGGGGCACCTTTGAGGGTACCGATTTTGGTTAGGTAGGGAGAGGTAGGTACCACTGAGATAGGTAGGTGGTCACGCCTTTTGGCGAAAAAGTAAATATCCAGAGAGGCAGATACCTACGCTTAAGCGTGAACAGCATGGCAGAAGAAACCAAGCCGACAACAGTAGAAGAGATATCCTTTGAGTACTTTGAAAAACTCGACATAAGAGTCGGAAAAGTCGTTGAGGCGGAAGCGGTTCCCCAATCCAAGAAGCTTCTGAAAATGCAGGTTGACTTTGGCACAGAGAAGCGCCAGTGCATTGCAGGATTGCAGAAGTACTATAAGCCCGAAGAGGTAGTTGGCAAGAAATTCGTTTTTCTGCTTAACCTTCGGCGAAGGATGATTGCGGGTTCGGAGTCTCAGGCTATGGTTTTAGCGGCTGAGGACGCAGCGGGTGTTGTGTCTGTGCTTCAGCCAGAGAAGGATGTAGCTGAAGGCGCAAAAATCGACTAAATTACAGTCAAGCTCCTTTTAAGGGATCCTATTTTTAGGGCCCACTTGATTTCTCCCCTTGATATGCACAAGTTTTATCCATTAAAGTAATAATTGACAAACGAATAGCTATGTCAACTGTGATTTGCCCTAAATGCGGAACAGCAGCACCATCTGGGCAACTTTTCTGCTCTAACTGCGGCAACTATCTTCCAAGCCAGAGTTCACCCACTCCGGTAGCTATACACGAACGGAAAATTAACACCCACACTTACGTCTGGATAATTATGGCGTTTCTGGTGTCATTTTTATGGTTTAAAGTGAATGGTAGACTAGTGTTTCCGCTGGGTTTTGTTGGCGGCTTGGTTATAACTGGCCTTTCGTGGCACATTGACAAGCAGATTGGCAAGCAATCTTCAGCCTATCTGGGGATCATTACCTCATTTATAGGGATGATTATCGGGGCAACCATCCATTAATCCGGGGTTACCAAACCGCTATATACCCACGTATTGTGACTGCCAACTATGTTTTCTGCAAGTCATGTCTTAGTAAGCTTCCAAGTGAATCGGAAGTTGAACCTATACTTGCGCCTTTAAATAAGGGGGGTCTAGTCAAAAATCGCACGCTAGCGTCAGACTAAAAACCACTTGGCTCCAATACCTCCCGAAATTTATTCAAGCATGTACAGAAAAGTTAAATCTATTATCGCCAGAGATATTCTCTACACTTATCAAAGGTCATCTTTATGGCAGCATCCGAAGAAGCTCTTATGTGGGTTGAAAAGTACCGCCCGAAAACCCTCGACGAAGTCGTAGGCTTAAAAGACATCGTGGACAGCCTAAAAGCGTTCATGAAGAACCCAAAAACCATGCCGCACCTCATGTTCGCAGGCGTCCCCGGCACCGGCAAAACAACCCTTGCACTAGCCATCGCCCACACCCTGTATGGGCCAAACTGGAAAAGCTTCACACTTGAGCTCAACGCCTCAGATGAACGCGGCATCGACACCGTCCGCGACCGCATCAAAGACTTCAGCCGCTACAGCCGAGCAGGCTTCGGAGGCGGAGACGTCCCATTCGCACTCATTATTCTGGACGAATGCGACCAGATGACTGGCCCAGCACAGACCGCGCTTCGCCGCATCATGGAAGTCGGCAGCCGCACATCCAGATTCATACTTATCTGCAACCAGTCAAGCAAAATTATTGAGCCGATCCAGAGTCGATGCGCGATTTTCCGTTTTAGCCGCGTAGAAAAACAGGCGATGAAGCAGCACCTAATCGACATCGCAGAGAAAGAGAAGTACACGCTTTTGCCCGAAGCAGCAGATCGCATTGTGGATTTCTCGGAAGGCGACCTGCGCCACGCGATCAACGCATTGCAGACTGCATCCGCTTACAAGGACGGAGTAATTGACGAGAAAACCGTTGCACTCGTGATTGGCGAAGCAAGCCCTATGCAGGTTCAGAAGATGATCAGAAAAGCACTCTACGGCGACTTTATGGAAGCTCGAAAAACCATGTATGACATCATGGGCAACTTCGGCTTCAGCGGCACAGAAATCATCCGCCAAGTCCAGCGGGAAATCTTCAAAATGAGCGATTTAACCCCGCAGCAAAAAGCGGACCTCTCAGGAGTTATCGGGGAGTATGATTTCCGCTTAACAGAAGGCGCCAACAGCGACATCCAACTCAGCGCGCTCCTCGCCCAGTTCGCAAAATTCGGTAAAAATATAGAGGACAGTTATGCAGACGCAAAGTAAGATGCAGCTCCTCTGGGTTGAGAAGTACCGACCCAGAAAAATCGAGGACGTCACCGGCAACGACGAAGCTAAAGCGCTGTTTATTGAGTGGCTAAAGAACAAGAGGCACACAAAGAAAGCTGTTCTGCTTTATGGTCCGCCGGGCGTCGGCAAAACCACGCTGGTTATGGCTGCAGCACGCGAATTCGGCTTCGGCGTGGTCGAAATGAACGCAAGCGACACCCGTAGCGAAAAAGCCATTAACGCAGTTGCTAAGCCTGCTACGTCTTATACTTCTCTGGATAGCTTCGCGGAGGGTGCTAAAAGCCTCGGTAACGTATTGTTCCTCGACGAGGTTGACGGCATCGCAGGCAACGAGGACAGAGGCGGCGTGAACGCGATAATAAAAATCGTGGAGCAGTCGCTTGTGCCGGTGATTATGGCTGCTAACGATCCCGACATAGACAAACTGCGTCCACTCAAAAAGGTCTGTTTGCTTGTGCGTTTCCAGCAGGTCCGCATCCCACTCATAATTGCGCTTCTGCAGAAAATCTGCCTGCTGGAGCATGTTAAAGCCGAATTCGAAGCGTTGGAGCGTATAGCGCAGAACAGCAGAGGCGATGTACGAAGTGCAATCAATGACTTGCAGAGCTTAAGCGAAGAAAACAACTCCTTGACCCTGCAGGATACCATGATGCTATCTAGCCGCAACAAGGATGTTAGCATGGATGAGACGCTTCGGCGTTACTTCTCGGCTCAGTCAATCGTGGAGACGTCGAGTTTGCTCTTGTTCTCCAGCGTGGACTATGATGATCTTTTGCTTTCGGTTGCGGATAACCTACCGAAGCGCTACACTGACGCGACGGAGCTTGCTAAAGCCTTTGATTATGTGTCGCGGGCGGACCTTTTCCGCGGCAGAATCGGCACGGAAAACTGGCATCTGCTCAAGTACTTCAACAACGCACTCGCGGAAGCCTCAGCAGTTAACCCTGAATCCTACAAGCCTTTCACTTTGATCACGCCGCCGATTCGCATCATGACGTTGTTCTGGACTAAACCCAAACGCAGCCTGCTTCAAGCGATATGTGCTAAAATTGGCGCCAAGTGCCATGTATCCGTTGAGAGGGCAAGAGAAGCCTATGTTCCCTATATACGCCTGATGCTGATCAAGAAGCCCAGGAACCCGCTTGCTGCATACTTCGAGTTTACACCCGAAGAAGTCGATTATTTAACTAAGATGGGAAGGTACTAGGGCTATGACGATTGTTTTGAACAGTAAGGGCTTCAAGCTGCCGCGGCTGGAACGCGAGAAATTCGTTAACCTGATGCATCTTGGCTTGGATTACAGCCGGGACACGATGCTGTTCTCGATTAAGAGCTACAACAACATCGAGCAGGTCATAGACACCGTAAGCAGCATTTTAGGTGACGAAGTTGTGTTTCTGCAGAACTGTATCCGCTGCGGTAAAGCGTTCCCATGTAAGGGTTGCAGTTATATTGAAATGTGTACGACTAAGAATCTGCCGTTTAGCTGTGTCTGTCCACAGTGTCTTCGTGACCGTAAGAACTTTGAGGAGTACCTTACAAAGTTCTAAACTTGTCCAGTAATTTCGGGCTGTGCATCTGTCTGCTTGAGTATATGCTTGGCTGTGCATTTATTACATTTATTTCACTAGCACCGCAGTTTTTTCGTATAATTGCTGTAACATAGGAATAAATACTGAACAAACGCACTGATTTTCAAATTAGCATATATTACGCTGGAGACTTGGACATTTGACCGAGAGAGTACATGATAACGGCTCCTACCTAAACGGCAAATCCACCGTCGGAACCAACACAAGACTCAAAGATGCAAGCGCAATCAGCGGCATGTGCTCCATATGCATCCGCGACTGCCCCGTCATGTGCGAAATAAGCCTATCCGCATTCCGTGGACACGAAGCACTCTACCCTGAACCAGCACAGTTCGGCACCAGCACCGCGGGAGCGCTCAAAAACTTCGGTTTAGACTGGTCGCACTTTAGCATACAAGCAGGCCTGTTTGAAGCACAAGGAATAGAGGAAAACAGTGAAGCAGCGATTTTTACTAACGCCAAAACTGAAACAGTAGTCGGCGGCATGAAGCTAAAGCTTCCGATTCTCACAGGAGCGTTTGGTTCAACAGAGGTCGCACGCGTTAACTGGGATGGATTAGCAATCGGGGCTGCCCTTGCAGGTGTCTCCATCACCGTCGGCCAAAACATCGCAGGTATGGATGTCCAGTCAGAATTAACCAGTGGCAAAGTCACTCATTCTCCTGAATTGAAACGCAGAGTAGACAGCTTCCGCAAGTTTTGGGATGGAAAATACGGCGATGTTATAATACAGACAAACGTTGAGGACCAGCGTCTTGGCGTAGACTCATATGTCCTCTCTAAACTGGAAGTGAACATTATCGAGCGCAACTGGGGGCAAGGCGCTAAAGCCATCGGCGGCGAAGTACGCCTAAAAGATATTCAGAAGGCAATTCTGCTAAAGAAACGCGGCTACATCATCATCCCCGACCCAGAAGACCCAGTTGTACAGGAAGCCTTCAAACAGGGCGTGTTCAACACTTTTGAGCGCCACAGCAGAGTTAGCATTCCAAAAGAGAAAAGCTTCTTAGAGGATGTCGAGTCGCTTCGCAAGCAGGGCGCCAAGAAGGTCTTCTTAAAAACAGGCGCGTACCGCCCATCGGCAGTAGCTTATACTATGAAGTGGGCTTCTGAAGCAAAAATCGACGCACTCAGCTTCGACGGTGCAGGCGGCGGAACAGGCATGAGCCCAGTGCCAATGATGGATGAAATGAGTACCCCAACACTCTACTTGCAGGCGCTGGTACTGCAATGCGCACAGATTCTAAAGGGTAAAGGAAAATACGTCCCTGACCTCGTCATGGCTGGCGGATTTATAGAGGAAACTAGCATATTCAAAACTATAGCATTAAGCAACTTCGGCGGCGGTCCTCTTGTTAAGGCAGTGCTGATGGGTCGCTCACCAATCACTGCAGCTATGAAGGCGGGCTACTTCAAGCAGTTAGCGGCTGAAGGCAGACTGCCCAAGAGCTTCACTGTCAAATTTGGCGCGTCACCTGACAAGTTCTTCATTTCAACTCCAGAGCTTAAAGCAAAATACGGCGACCGCTTCGGCGAGATTCCGCTGGAGAGCGTTGGCGTCTACACGTACCTGATGGACCGTGTCGGCGTGGGTTTGAAGCAGTTGATGGCGGGTAATCGCAAATGGAACCTAAACCTGCTCAACAGAGGCGATCTCATGAGCCTTAGCACAATTGCCACTCAGGTGACAGGTATTCCGTTGGCGCATGAAGTGGAAAACGACGTGGTCAAAAAAATCCTTGACTTCTAAAATCCTCTCTGCTTTTCTTTCTTTTGCAGTCAGGAAGAGAACGATATACGGTCGGGTAAGTTGATATGGGTATTGATAAAAGGTAAATGTGATAAAACTATTGGTTTTCAGTCCTAATCAACCATTGTTATATTCATAAAGTTCTTAAGCAAACCGTATCAAATACAACAAATTAATATGCGTCAACATTATTACCGTAATTTCAAACTTCCGGATAAAAAACAAATTATCTTTTCGCCACACACAATCGATAAAATTGGCAGATTAAAGCAAAATGGCATTACTCAACAAAAAGCGATTGATACTATTCAGAAACCCGACCATGTTACTTCAGGTTATTTAGGACGAAAAATCGCCCAATCGATCCTTTCAGATGATCTTCTACTCCGAGTTATCAATGAAGAAACTGATAATAGCATCTTGATAGTAACGTTATATCCAGCAAAGAGGAAGCGATATGAGTAAAGTAACTTATGACGGTGTAAGCGATACGCTCAGTATACTTTTTAGCAAGAAGCAGATAGCGTATGCAGAGGATCATGGCGCAGTCATAGTTAACTTTGACGAAAAAGGGAAACCAGCTGAAATTGAAATCTTAAACGCTAGCAAGTTTATGGGGGACATTTTCGCTGCCATCGTTAAGGCTAAAACAGGCGAAACGCAACTAGAAATAACAGCCTGAAGCAGGCAGCAGGGTCCTTAAGTTTCTTGATATTTCCGCATAACCAGTTATTGTTCGCCTTAAAGGCTGATGAGGAGTCCGCCATATAGATACTCGAGGTATTGAGAGTTAACGCGTTAGATATTTTTTAAAAATACCGTAAAATATGAAAAGGTAGCTATTTACCACATAAGAATCTTCGAGTTCTACATCTCTTTTAGCAGACTTTCGCTAGCAAAGCCTTTTTACATCACCGACACCATATCTGTGAATCCCACAGTGGGCAAGTAGAGAAGGGAATTAGCGATGACAGCAAAAAAAATCTGTACTTTAGACTTCTGTTATGAGAATTCTATGGTAAAGATTGTCGCTAACCGAAACTGCCCCGAAATAAAGTTGGCGGGATTAACTGTTGGACCATTCGACGAAGGCAACGAATACGAGGTTTATCTTTGGGTAGCAAAGGAACTCGCAGCAACCGCAATGGTTCACTTCCGCGAAGACGACCTCTTAGATAACACAAAAATTTACCGCATCAACTTTAAGGAAGGCAAAAAGGCACCTGACCAAATCACTGACATACCAAGCGACTTCTACCCCAAGCTTCGCAGGTATTTAGTGGAGTTAAAGGATCAGGCAACCCAGACTCAGCAATCAGAGAAATTCCAGGAATACGACCGAACAAAGCAGCTCTCACGCGACATTGTAAATTCACGGCTAAGAAAAATAGTATCTTTAGCTGCTACCCCAGCACTGAGCGATCAAGTTACTAAGAACTTAACGGCTGAAGAAAGAATCGTTTACGATCAGATTTGTAGAATAATCACGGAATGGAAGGCTAAGATTTTAGAGCAGAACGGAGCGGACAAACGTGACTCTTGAGGCTATAGACCCGACTCAGCGCTTCCAAGAATTCTTCAAGAAAGAAAAATACAGACAACGCATCGCGCAGCTAGCGATCAGCGGCAAGAACTCGTTAACAATCGAGTTTGAGGAACTCTACGGCTTTGACCAGACACTATCAGAACTAGTTTTAGCGAAGCCCGAGGAGTACCTGCAGCACGCCAGCAAAGGCGCCTATGAGCAGCTACGGATCGAAGACGCTGAGTACGCTGAGAAAATAGAGAAGATTATTGTCCGCGTCGTTAAACTTCTTGCTAAAGAGCAGCTTCGTAAGCTCGGCTCAAAGAACATGAGCAAGATGGTGATGGTTGAAGGCATCATTGTCCGCGCCACGCCAGTACGTCCGATGGTGCAGATTGCCGCGTTTAAATGCAAACGTTGTGGAACCATGAATTATCTTGACCAGAACGGGCAGTTTCTTAAGGCACCCTCAATTTGTATGGCACCAGACTGCGGCAGAGACGGACCATTCGAGTTTACACAGGAAGATTCACAGTTCATCGACTCACAGGACCTCAGGTTACAGGAAAAACCTGAGGATTTGCCGCCTGGACAGCTTCCCCGTGTGCTCGCGGTGAAGTTGATCGGCGACGAAATAGTTGACTTAGCCCGTCCCGGAGATCACGTTTCAATCGTTGGCATCGTCCGTGCGTTCGCGCCTTCGCTTCAGGGTATGGGAAAGCTTCGCACGTTTATTCTTCAACTTGATGCTAATTCTGTTGAAGTTCTCGGTAAGGAACCTGAAAGTTCTCCGCCGACTCCTGAAGAAGAAGCCGAAATCGTCGAGTTATCAAAAGACCCTCAAGTGCATAGGAAAATTATGACTTCTATTGCACCCTCTATCTTCGGTAACGAGCACCTCAAAGAGGCAGTCATGTACCTGCTCTTCGGCGGAGTATCACGGCAACTGCCAGACGTCAACATCAGAGGCGAAATTAACGCGCTTATTATCGGTGACCCCGGTACCGCCAAGTCACAGTTGCTTCAGTACATCTCACGTTTAGCACCCAGAGGGCTCTATACTTCAGGTAGAGGTACCACCGCGGCGGGTTTAACAGCAGCAGTCGTCCGCGAAAAAGGCGGAAGCATGAGTCTTGAAGCAGGCGCACTCGTCTTGGCCGATAAGGGTATTGCATGCATCGACGAAATGGACAAAATGCGCCCCGAAGACCGCGTTGCCATCCACGAAGCCATGGAGCAGCACACCGTTTCAGTTGCTAAAGGAGGCATCGTCGCTACCCTTAACGCGCGAACAGCCGTGCTCGCGGCAGCCAACCCCTCATTAGGCAGGTATGAGCCGAACCGTACGGTTGCCGAGAACATTTCACTGCCAGTCACTATCCTGTCGCGTTTCGACCTCATATTTGTGCTGCGTGACATACCTAACAAGGAGTCCGATGGTAAGATGTCTCGGCACATTTTGGAGATGCACCGTTTCGGCAGAACTCCAGTTGAAGCCCAGATTAACGCTGAATTACTCCGCAAATACGTCAGCTACGCCAAGAACATAAAGCCGGAGTTGAGCGAGGATGCGTTGAAGCGGCTTAGTGACTTCTATTTGGCTATGCGTAGCGCAAGCGAAACCGAAGGCTCACCCGTCGCAATCACGGCCCGTCAGCTTGAATCGCTTGTCCGAGTAGCCGAAGCCAGAGCAAAAGTCGCACTGCGTCCAACTGTTACGCCTGAGGATGCAGAAGCAGCTATCGCGATTATGAAACGCTCACTCGAAGAAGTGGGCATTGATATGTCCAGCTACAAAGTGGACATTGACTTAATCATGACTGGCAGGCCCAAGAGCATCCGCGACCGCTTAGGAATCGTTATTTCGACGATTGTTGAGATGGAGAAGGTTACAGGTATGGTTGAACGTGACGCTTTGGTTAACGAGTTGGAGACTAAGCATAAGATTGCCAAGGGCGAGATTGAGCGTATGCTTAGCCAGTTGCTGCGTGAGGGAACGGTTTATGAGCCTCGTGAGGGCTGCTTGAAGAAGACCTAAGCAGATACACCTTGAGCCAACAGTTGCAATATTATCATTTGCAAGTCCTATTTCATTCAATCGATTCTTTATTGCTTGTTTTTAGCAAAAGCTTAAAACTAAATACGCTGACCCAGCATCATTGGGGCGGTTGGGATGTTGGCAAGCAGGAAACCCGTGAATGGTAAGCAGAAACCGGTTTTGGTGATTACTGGAACTCGGCCGGAGATCATCAAGATGGCACCCATCATCCGCGCGCTAAAAGCCGAAGGGTTGCCCTACATTTTTGTGCACTGTGGCCAGCACTATGACTATAACATGGCACAGCAGTTCATCGAGAACCTTGAGCTTGCAAAGCCCGGTTACTGGCTCAAGATTGAGTCCACGTCGTCGGGTGCGCAGACGGCTGAGATCATGATGAAGATGGATGAGTTACTCGGCAAAGTTGAGCCATCCGTTGTGCTGGTTGAGGGTGATACGAATTCGGTTTTGTCGGCTGCTTTGGCGGCTAATAAGCGTGTTGTGCCGCTCGGCCACGTGGAGGCGGGGCTGCGCAGCTATGATCTACGTATGCCTGAGGAGCATAACAGGCGCTTAACCGATCACATATCGCAGTTCCTGTTTGCCCCGACACAGCATGCGGTGGTTAACTTGAAGGCTGAGAATGTGTGGGGGAAAGTGTTTTTGACGGGTAACACCTCGATTGACGCTGTAAAGGAGCATTTGCCGATTGCGGAGAGGTCATCGCGTGTCATGGAGCAGGTGCCTTTTGAGGAATACGCGTTGGTGACGGCGCATCGGGCAGAGAACGTGGACGACCCCACTGTGCTGGGCTCGTTCCTTGAGGTTTTTGAGCGCTCGCCGCTGCCGCTTGTTTACCCAATGCATCCACGCACACTCAGGAGGCTAGCGGAGAATGGGTTGATTGGCAAGGTTGAGGGTATGAAGAATGTGCATGTTTTGCCGCCCACGGGTTACCTTGACTTTCTTGTGCTTATGCGCAACTGTAAGCTGATTATTACGGATTCGGGCGGGGTTCAGGAGGAGGCGACTGCGCCAGCTATTCGCAAGCGGGTGCTAGTGATAAGGCTGTCTACTGAGCGGCAGGAAGCGGTTGAAGCGGGTTTCGCCACAGTGGTGGGTACGGATTCGAGGTGGATACTGTCGGCTATGAATGAAGCTTTGAATGCAGAGAAAGTGTTGCCGGCTGAGTCGCCCTTCGGGGATGGCTCAGCAGCGCAGAGGACTGTGGCGGTAATAAAAGAAAGCTTTGTTTAGGATATGTAGGTTGTCTTCTTATCCTCTTGCTTTCGGGTCTCTTCAGCTTGCAGGACGCGTTTCTGCTCGATGGCCTGTAGCTTGGATACCATGGTTTCGGCTTTCTGGATTTCTTCGTCGAGGCCTTTTAGGTCGAGTTCGAAGTTGAATGTGCCGCTTAGGACTTCAAGCACGGATTTGGCTGCTTGGGGGTCTGGGAGGTAGCCGCGTGTTTCGCCGAGTAGGCAGATGGCTTCGATGTTCTTGAATTTGCTGAGTCCGAGGATGAGTCCGGCTGTGCCGACGATTGGGCTGCCTGATGTTGAGAGTGTTGCGCCTGCTTCGAGTGCTTTGTGGAGGATAGTTTGGTCGGTGGCTGCTATGTAGACTTTGGGTTTCTCTTTGGGTTCCATGCGGTAGCCGCCGATGGTTGCGATGGTTTTGACGCCGTGTTTCTCTGAGAAGTCTAGCATGCGGTCGGCGATTTCGTATTGTCCCTCAATCGTCTGCGATTGTGAGTCGCCTGTGAATAGGATGATATCTGAGCCTTTGGGGTTCTGGTAGTAGTAAAAGGCGCCTCTGAGTAGTCGTACGTTGCCTTTTTTGTTGACGAGTACGAAGTATGGGAAGTGCGGGCTGTATAGGTAAGCGAATTTTTTGGGTTTAAGCTGCTTTATGAGGTAGCGCAGCGCGATTTTGCCTACGAGGCCCAAGCCGGGGAGGCCTTCGATGAGAACCGGGTTGTTAGGTGTGATTTCTGTGAATTCTTTAATGTATGTTTCCTTCAATCTCTTATTGCTCCTGTTCTTGGGTTTGAGCCATCTTTGCGGCCATGCGGTACTTTAGGTATTTGTCATCTGGCGAAAACTTTGCTGGATGAGGAAGCTTTACTGCTCCGCCGCATACGGGGCATTTATCTGTGTGCAGCGTGTAGCGGCTGCATTTAGTGCATTTACGAAGTTGCCAAACCAATTATTTTTCCCTTCTGAAGCTGCCTTCTCCGCCGGCTTTATTGACGTAGCTGGTGATGTTGTCAGCGGTTTTCTGCATAACGTCTTCGGCCCTTTTATAGTTCTCCGCCTGAACCTCGATTTGGTATTTGGGTGCGGCGACAACGTAGAAGGTGATTTTTGCGTCTTTTACTTTTTCGGGTTTAGCTTTGTGAAATGCTTCTTTGATTACTTTTACGCCGTTTTCTGAGGGTGCTTTGATTTCTAGTACTCCGCGGACTTTGACTAGTTTTACGTGGATGCGTTCCTGTGCCTCAGTTGCGAAGGCCTCCGCGATGGCTGCGTCTATGCCTAGGTCGGTTAGGACTTCAGCGCCTTCGATTGCAGCTTTCTCAAACGCTTCATATAAATCGTATTTCTGGGTGATGGCTGGGATGGTTTTAGCTATGACTTCTTCCAAGGTTACGCCGGTTTTTTCTGCGACTCCGCGGATGAGTGCGTCGGCTTTGCGTTCCTTCTTCCAGCTCTTGACTTTCTCTATGCGTTCACGCTTGGTTACGCGGCGCAGGGAGAGGTCTATGTGACCTTTTTCGCGGTCAACTCTTAGAACTTTAAGGGTTACTTTCTGGTTTTCGCGTACAAAATCGCGGATGTTTCGGATCCATGAAGAAGAAATTTCCGAGACGTGGAGTAATCCACGTTTGTCGAATTCGTCTAGTTTAGCGTAAGCGCCGTAGTCTGTTACGGTTTCGATTGTGGCGATGACGAGGTCGCCGGTTTCGGGGTACTGCGGCTTACGCTCAGCCATCAAGTCGCGCTCCGTTTACTCTAATACGGATTGGACTTCGCCGTTGATTTCTGCTCTTCCGCCTGTTGGTGTTGCGAGTGTTTCGCCGCAGACGTTGCAGGTGATTTTGTTAACGCTGTTGCTGAAGAGTAGTTGCTCGTTGCCGCATTTTTGGCATTTTACGCGTAGGAAGACGCTGCGTGGTTTTGGGATGAGTTTATTCCATTCTGACATAGTTTTTTCTCCTGTTAATTTAAATGGTTTAGACGAGCGCCAGCTTTCGTAGGCGGATGCCGTCTTTGTGGTACATGTAGCTACATGTCTTGCATTTCAAGCGCAAAGTCTGCTTCTTTGTAGTCTTTGCGAAGGTGTGCTGTAGAGCATATTTTTGTCCACCGTAGCCTTCTTTTTCGCGTGCGTGTGCGCGTTCGCCGACTGCGAGTGCGCGGCGTTTGCCAGCTTTGTAGAGGGATACAGTGTGGACTGTGTGATGCTTACATTTAGGACAGTAAGTGTTTACTTCTTTAGGAACGTTCACGTTATTCACTACCAGCTTCCCAATAAGGAAACACACTTCTTCTTATACTTTATGACTTATAAGGCTAAAAACACTTTCAACTGAATGTATATCCAGCATTAAGATATCGATTATTCTTATGGTATGATTAAGTCCTCAGGTGTATTAGCGTTGTGTATAGAACCGATTTAGATTCTGTTCATTGTCATCTAATAGCAAGTCAAGTTGTTTGGGATACCTTAAATGTGCAAATTCTAAAATGCTAAGATGCATTTTTATCTCATAAAAATCAACTTTCAAACGAATCGAGTTGAATGAGCCATGCCAGTGCCTGACTGCATTTTGCTATTCATTGCCAATCATTGCTTTACGCAATTACGGGTTGAACCTGCCTTTCACTGTTTTATATAAGGGGAGGGAGGTAGCTTGAGAGCAACAGAAGGTCGCCTTATACAGAAGCATCAACCAAACATAGCCAGCGCCTAAAAACAGCTGCAGATAAAATCAGCACAGAACACAGCAACCGCATAGCCACCATGACCGCAATCCAGCTAACGCACACCTCAGCGCCGCTTCATTGAGCAAACGTTGACTCTATAAATAAGGGGGGTTAGAATTCTGCCAAGCTACTCAGCTAAGCCGAAGAAGCTTGTTTTCAGCATGCTATCAAAGTGCGAAGTCAACAGCGCTGGGTTGAAGCCGCTTCCGCCATACGAGAGCACCACAACCATAAAGATCAGCCAGATCAAAGTCGCCGTCAACTCGTTCTTCCGCTGAGGAATCAACACATACACAAACAGGTAAGGAAGATACCAGTTCTGGAAGTACGGCAGCATAAACGAGGGCAGCAGCAGGAAAACGGCGGAAAGCGACATCAGCTTGTTTTTGTTTAGCATGTAAGCGGCGTAAACCAGGGTTCCCGCAAGCGTTAACAGCACCGCAGCAGCCTGCACAGACCAGTTGATCTGCGCGTTAGGCGAAAACGCGTTTACCCCGTTCATTATCAGTTCGGCACGTGTACCCAGCAGATACGGCAAACTCAGATACGCCGTAAACCCACTCAGAGCCGCCAGCGCCACCGCAGAAACCACAAATTTGTTCCGCAGCAAACCAAAAACACCTCTCTGCTGAAGCAACAACACTCCAGCAATTAAGACAATGGGAAATAGGAAAATCGCCGACTGATACTTAAACAGCACAGAAATCCCAACCAGTAAAAGCGAAACGTCATAGCGTCCACCCAAAAAAGCGAGCACCGCCAAAAGTCCAAACAGGAAAGGCACCGAGTCAAACATTCCGTTCGCCGCGAAAACCACAAGCGACATGTAAATGATGTAGACGCCAACCATCAGTAGCGCAAAATCGAAGTACTCGCGCAACAGTGGCATCTGCTCACGCCTGCTACCCTCACGCAATAGCCGAATATTCTCGGACGCACTTTTTAGTTCAAAGAGCGGAAAACGTCGCTGACTAAAATAACGCATAAAAAAGTAATACAGGCACACGTGGCTAAACACCAGAAACAGCGCCAACTCCAACTTGAACACCACAGCCGCCCCAACGCCGGCTTCAACCAGCAGGCTAAACGGCAGAAACAGCAGCACACTACCAATAGGGTAAAGATGCGGCATCTCAGGCCAAGTAACAAACATAAAAGCCGACCGATCCGCCGAAGCTAACACATCCATCGGCTCACTAAACACAGCTAAACCATCCTTCAAAAACAGGTTCGCAGTGTATGTGTGCCGCGCATGGTCAGTGTACCAGTCATCAAACGTCGCCAGCGGACTAGAATTAAACGCTAACAGGGCAAGCCACAACACAAGCGACAAAGCCAGCAGCAGAAGCAGAAGCCGTCTACCACCATCACCCAACGCCGTCACAGTCAACTTGTCCGAAACATGCGGCTTCTCACAGACAACCCAGTACAGCAAAGCCAGCAGCACCACAGAAACAGCCGCCAGAAACAGCAGCTTCGCAATCTCAGAAAGCCAAACATAAGGGTAACTGAACTCAGCCTGATCCACAACCACCCTAAAACGCAACTCACCTGAATTGGAGCCGTCAACCCAAAAAACCGCTTCATAGTAGTCTGCGCCGCTCTGAAAAGAGTAAGAGACATTCCCCGAACCCAAATAGCTGTAGACGCTGTGCCCATAAGTGATAACCGAAAAGTTCCAGACGAAATCACCCGAAGCATCCACCAGCACAGTTAACGACTCGTTGCCTAAACTGGTGTTCCCATGAAAGTTCCCAAGACCCTGACGCCGCTCCTCATTTGGGCTCAACCGAAAAGTGGTGTCAATTATGGTTCTGGAGGTGGCTTCACCGGTAAAGTCGGCGTAGATGCTAAAGAGCGCTAAAACAACACTTAACACCATCAACAAAGCGCCTACTAAAAGGAAAAATCGTGTTCTGCCCAGCTTCACCGTATCGCCGCTACTCCAAATAAGAGTTAACCTGACTGTACACAAAAAGCTTTGTCATAAAGCTACGAACGCCAAACCGCCCGAATCGTGTACGTCAAAAAGCTTTTGATTTCTCCCCAAGCAAGCTTAGATTTCCCCTGCTTACGATTCACAAACAAAACAGGAGTCTCCTTAACCACAAAATTCCGCAGCGAAGCCTGCCTAACCGTCTCAATCTGAATCTCATAAGTCGTACTATGCAAACTACTTATAGCTTCACGCAGAAAAGTCGTCGAGTAACAACGGAAACCTGCGGTGCAATCCTGCAGTTTCAATCCCAAAAGAGCTCTTGCAATGGTGTTTGCTGTTTTGCTGATGATTTTTCTTGTAAGCGGCCAACCCTGGATTTTTCCGCCTTTGCTGTAGCGGCTGCCGATGACTATTGCGCAGTCTGATTCATGCATTACTGCGAGGAGTTTTGGGATATCCTGTGGGTTGTGTGAATAGTCTGCATCCATTGTGAATACATATTTGGGCGGATTCTGGGCTGAGAGGTAGATTTTAAATCCGTCGGTTATCGCTGTGCCCAACCCGGTTTTTTTTGGTCTGCTGTATAGTAGGAGGTTGGGGTATTTCTTCTGTTTTTCTTGAACAACGGTTGCGGTTCCGTCTGGGCTTGAGTCGTCGATGACTAGAATCTGGGTGTTTAAGCCGAGGTTTTCTATGTCCTCAATTAGGTTAGCGATGTTTTCTGCTTCGCCGTAGGTTGGGAGAATAACCCCGATTTCGGTGTTCTGGGGAGTTCCTGTGATCTGGTAGGCCATATGTGATAATCAATTGTCAATAGCAGTGTGAGTTTGTTAATAAACTTTTTATGGTGAGTTAGCTTTCGGTTTTGCGCTCTCTATCTTTTTCTTGTAGTATTTCAGCGGGTGGTAGCTGTATCGGCAGAGTTCATCGCGGTTCCTGCAAACGCCGTGTGTTTGAAGTATGCTGCATTGCGGTGGCGTGTATTTGGTGGCTGAGCCTCGCTCGCCTGCGATGTGCTCGATTTGGTATCGGGTTAAGCGTTCGTTATAGTCGCTAAACGTTTTATAGAGTTCGTTTACGGCTTCTGCGGTCATGCCGATGTTTAGCAGGAAGCTGGTGAGTGTGAATCTTCCGATGTGTGAGAGGTGATGTGCCTGTTTAGCTTCCATCATCAGGGCGTTTATGCAGGGTGGGAACGCAGTCATTGTGACTTCTTTTGGCATTTCCTCGGTTTCTTGTCCGATGATGTCTTGCGCGAGCACGTTTAGTTTGTTGGTGATGAGGTTGATGTCTTCAGGTAGGTTTTTGATTTCGTCAATATCGAGGCGCTTTTCTACGCGGCTTTTGATTTCTTCTTGGAGAAGTCGTGCGGCTTTTTCTTTGTTTATGTAGATGTATCCGTTGCTGATGATTTGGTTGACGAGTTTCCATTCGGGTTTATGCATGTGGGCGGCGTTTTTGAGGTAGTTTGCGAAGTGGACGCCGAAGTCTTTTCCGACGCTTTGTCCAGCGATTTTTTGGCCGTCAATTATGTTCCAGCCGAAGTCGCGGGCGATTGTGTATATTTTTGTTTTTGCCTGTTTCTCGTTGGCGTTTTTGTATTTTAGCATGTCTGAGTAAGCTGTTTTGGCTACTGCGAGCGCGTAGCGTTTTTTTATCCAGGGTTTTTTGGTGGCAATAGCGATTATTAGTGAGGCTGCATATGCGGTGATTTCGTTGCGCTCGTCTTTATCTGGTTCGCCTGTTGTGAGGTCAAGTATTGCTGCTTCGATGCGTTTTTCTGCCCGTTTTAAGATAGATGGGTCTTCGGCTATGCTTTGAATGGTAAAATCTAGATTCTGGATTTTAGAAGAAGCCTGTTTTAGAAAAGGGTATTTGGCGTAATCCTCAATAGTAATTACAGCCAATTCCATTGTTGGATTCCGCTTATTCGGTTTCGATTCTTGGAGCCAGGAAGAAGGTTAGTTTGCCCTCTTTTGTTTGCTGGAAGTCGATTCTTACTGGCATGTCTGTCGAGAATTCGAGTGTTGCGATGTCTGCTGTCGCGGTTGCGGCTTTGATGATTTCTGAGAGGTAGCTTAGACTGAATGTTGCTTTAGCGTTTTCTTTTACGTCGAGTTCGAGTAGTGCGTCGTTGCCTTTCTGGAGTATAATGGTTGCGCCCATGAGGTCGCCGGATGCGCTTAGGGTTAGTTTTTCTGGTTCTGCTTCAATTCTGACGTGGTCGCTTACTAGTTGTGCGTCTTCTATTGCTTGGCTGAGTCCTGATGTTGTGGTTTTTGCTTTAACGTTGAAGCTGATTTTTGGTGTTGGTACTTCTTCGTCGCTTGCTTCGAGTGTTGGCATGTTGAAGTTGCGGGCGTATTTGCCTTGGATTGTTACTAGGAGTCTGCCGGTTTTGTCATCTAAGCTTAGTTCGACGGATTCTTCTTTGCCGGCTCGTTTGAGTAGTTTGAGGAGTTCGGATATGTTGAGGCACATCTTTGTGGGTTCGCTGCAGACGTATTCTTGGAAGATGGTTTTTGGCCATTCGAAGTCGATCATGGCGACACGTGATGGGTCCATTGCGCGTAGTTTTAGTCCATCTGGTTCGATTTTGAAGGTTGCTTCATCGACTAGAATCGAGATGGCGGTGCACATATCCCGTAGCATTTTGGCGTCTGAAACTTTAAGCTTGAACATGTTTGATCCTCTCTCACTCAAGTAATATCTGTTATAATAGGGTATGATTACACTCTGAGTTTATAAATTTAGTCCAGAGCTTACGTGAAAGCCGTATTGTAATCACCGATGACTGCTCGGGTGGTGGCTGAGATGGCTTTTTTGGGGTTGCGGGGCACATGGTGCAATGAGTTGGGCTTTAACTGCTATTTTTCGCTAGACCCCCTTATTTAAAGGATAAATCGGGAACTTCTGTTGTTTTAAAGCTACCTCCCTCCCCTTATATAAGCGGCTCCGAGTAGTCAACCGACAGTTAAACCAGGTCTTGGGCTTTTTTGGGTAGTCGCCTGAATTTTTCGGTGACTTAGCCGAAGGCCTTATACGTTCCCTCGTTGCCTCAAAAAATTAGTTGGAAGGGAGAGAAAATAGAGTGATTAATCAGATTACAGACCAGCTTTTTTTAAGCCAAGTACTTGACGTGCTCGGGCCTGAACCCAATCAGGCACTGGGCAATCTTAAGAGCCTCGGCATTACGCATGTCGTCAGCGTCTGCCCCGAACCAGAGCTCATAAGAAAAGAGGCAGAACTCTTCGCATTATCAAACAACGGCTTCCACTTCCACAGCCAACCCGTACCAACCAGCACAGCCTACCCAAACGAGGACCCATGGGTAAAAGGCCTCAATCAAGCAATAGACACCGTCAACGCCATCCTGCAGCAAACCCCAACAGCGAGGATACTTGTCCACTGTATCGAGGGCGTAGATCGTAGCCCGTTTATTATAGCGTCGATTATTGCGAGGCAGTATGGAATGCAGCTAAACGAAGCGTACCACATAGTAAAAAATGCGAGACCGATTATACGGGAACATTACGAGTGGCTAAACAACTGAGCGGAGTGGCTGCTAGCTGCTATATCCAACGGTCTAGATTTTGTTGCAGTTCGGAGCAGCGATCTTTATCATCGTTGGCAGGTTTTTTAGCATCTTTAGCGGCGTCTGAAGCGAACCCGCAAAGCAGCCGCAATTCGAGCAGTCTGCATTATTAGTGAAACACCTTCGCCGTTTCCACAGCACATCCAGATGCAACGTTTCAGTGCCCCAAGCGCAGGAGGCAGCGTGGTTCGGCTGCTCGTACCATCGTATCATTCTTTGAGTCATCAAGAAGCTTTTTTTATGCAGCGCCTTCACCCGTCGCATCTCAGCTATTATCTGCGTCCTATCGGTAACCTTCATGTTGGAGTCGCAGTCGATGTTTCCCGAGCAAATATTGCATACGACTCCATCGAAACCGTTGGCTTCGGAGATTTCCACAACTTGCTCTAACTCTTGGTAGTTACTTGCGGTTAGCGTCATGTTGATTATAGCACGGCTGTCGCCTGAGTAGTTGTCCATAAGGCGCTTAAACGAGTTTTTTCCCCGGATGGCGTCGTTGGTTTCTGGACTGCCGTCTACTGAGAGGAATAGTCTGTGCTTGAATGCGTCGGGTACTTTAATTGTTCCGTTGGTGATAACATAGACTATTGGGAAGGTTTTGTCGGCGAGCATCAGTACGTCGGGTCGCAATGCGGGTTCACCGCCTACCAGAAGGACAGCTCTGACGCCTAACTTGTGCAGGTCGCTGAAGCGTTTCTTCCAGACCGTGAATGGGAGTTCCTGTATTTTGAAGCTGGTTTTTCCGTGGAAGTGGTAGCAGTGTCGGCATCTGAGGTTGCAGTTGTCGGTTACGTCGATTTCCGCGAAGTACTTCAATCCGTAAGTGACTCTTTTTGCTTCAAGCCATAAGAACCGCGACAGTAAACGTGCATAATTCATACGGGTCCATTAAAAGCATGTTAATTAAATGATTCCGCCTGTGAAGCGGATTTTTCAGGTGGACAATGCTTTGTTGATCTCTCAAACCTTCCGCCTCCTAAAAAAGTGCTGAAGACTAGACCTACCCGTCTCAGAAGCACCTCCCCCTCCCTACTAAGCGGTTCAGGTACCCCCTCTATAGGTGCAGTGCATACATTGAATATTAGGCTCCAAATAGGTTGAGACCCCCTATAGGTTTCTGCAATGAGTTTCTAATAGAGCAGTTAGGTAGACAGCTATATATTAAAAAAACCAGCAGGTGGCAGTTTTTTCTTCCATTTGGAAGCAATATTTCCAGTGGTTCTCGTAAGTATTTTATTTACGAAACACCAAACGTTAGATGACCTATTATGAGTAAATCTGGATACATGGTTTTCCAATCTGATTCCCCTGAAATCGCAGGGGCATTCAACAAGCTAATTGAGGCAATAGCTAAGCCGTCTGCGTTGGATGGTAAAACCAAGCAACTGCTCTACATCGCGATGAAGATAGTCACCGACGACTTGGGCGCTGCGCTAGCGCATGTCATGTTTGCCAAGAAAGCCGGTGCAAGCCGCGAGGAAATTCGGGAAACAGTGCTCTTGACCCTCACAGTAGTTGGATTGAAGGGCGTTAACACCGCGCTTGTGCCGCTGATAGAAGCCTACGACAAAGCTTAGGCTTAGTATACGGATACTTTTGCTACGCCTGGAATCTTTAGCAGCTCAGTTATGAGTTCACCGGGGATTTTTTTCTCCACAATTAACGTGCACTTTGGCTCAGGTGAGAGCTCGGGGTCGTCTACTATGGCTTGCCGTATGCCTAGCCCCGCTTTGAAAAGGACTTGTGCGGAGTTGGCTAGTATGCCTCGGATTTGGGCGCTGGCGGGGGTGATTTCGATGACGCCGAGGTTGAGGTGCTTGGCGATTTCTTTTAGGCTGTGTCCTGCTGGGCGTATTTCTTCAAATATTATGCGGAGCTGTGGGTTTTCATGGATGCTGGTGAGGGTTTCGTTGACGGTTCTGCGGTCGACGCCTGCGACTCTTGCGATGCGGACTGGCGGGATTTCTATTTCGTTTAGGTAGATTTGGCCTTCTTTTGCCGATAAGCCATTCTCTATTAGGACGCGTGCGACTTTGAGGCGTTCTGGGTATGCTTCAAGTTCAGATTTAATTTGGCTCCACATTTCGGTTCGCTTATGCATAGTTCTGTTCTTTTAGGTATAAATGTGTTGTTTACTCTTGTGCTAAATATTCAATGCTAAGGCTCAATGCGCCAAAAAGTTGAGCACCTCACGCAGAAACAGTTCAGGAGCAGTAACTACGGCTTCATGCCCCTGCCCATGCAGAACCGCAACTTGACTGTTTGGCAACGCTCTATGCACCGCCTCAGTCGCCGCCTTGTAAAACGGCGTCGTTTTACTCCCAACCAAAAGCAACGTAGGCGTCTCCATGTTTCTGAACCTGTTGGGGCTAAAATTGTAACCTCTGGCGCCAAATGCCTCTCGAGCAAGCGTCGGCGTCGCGGCGAGTCTAGCTTGCCAGTTAGGCTGCGCCTTCTGTAAGTCCAACTCGGAGACTGGTGCATCGCCAATCTTGTAGAGTAGTAATAGCGCTTTCTCATAGTTGCCATTTTTGATGTATGTGTTGAATAGTACGGGTGCATCAGCGGGGTAGGGGATATCTATGGTCGTGTAAATCGGCGGCTCATATAACACCAGCCTGCGAATGTTTCTGGTAAGCAGGGCGGCTTCAAGAGAGCAGAGCGCACCATAGGAATGCCCGATGACGTCCACCGGTCCAGAAATGTTACCGATTAAGGCGGCTATGTCTTCGAATTCCCTTTGTATTGCGTAAGACCTGCTATCACCGCTTTGTCCTCTCCCCCGTCGATCAATAGCACAAACCGTAAAGTGGCGCTCAAGTTGGGGAGTTACTGTTTCCCAGTAAGTGTGATCTATTCCACTACCATGGACCAGCAGTAGTGGTGGACCATTGCCCCTTTTCTCATATGCGAGGGGAGTGTTATCTTTAGAGACCATATGTTTCAAAAAGAGCGCCAGAAAATAATGGGAACTTGGGGAAAATATGGTTTACTATCCGCACCTATTTCGGGTTAACTTTTGTCTCCTAATGTACATAAGTGTACTCCAAAGCTTTAAATAAAGCTTCAAAGAACATTTCTCCACCCAAAGGCGAATATCATTGCACGATAAAAAAATCCTACTCAAAGAATCCGACATACCAAAACAATGGTACAACATCGTACCAGACCTGCCACACCCGCTACCGCCATTCATAGAAGCGGAAACAGGCAAACCAGGCGTCGGCATCGTCCCAAAAATTTTCCCAAAAGCAATCATCGGCCAAGAAATCAGCCAAGAACGCTGGATAGACATCCCAGACGAAGTCCGCGAGGTCTACAAAATCTGGAGACCAACCCCACTCTACCGTGCATACGGACTCGAGAAGGCACTCAAAACTCCAGCAAAAATCTACTACAAATACGAAGGCACCTCCCCAGCGGGCAGCCACAAAACCAATAGCGCCGTACCTCAGGCCTACTACAACATGAAAGAAGGCATCACCCGCGTCACCACCGAAACCGGCGCAGGCCAATGGGGAAGTGCATTAAGCTTCGCAGCAGGCGTCTTCGGATTGGAAGCAACAGTCTACATGGTCCGCGCATCCTTCGAACAGAAGCCCTACCGCAAAGCCATGATGAACGCGTTCGGCGCAACCGTCTACGCCAGCCCATCAATGCACACTGAATCCGGACGAAAAATGCTAGCCGAAGACCCAGACAACAGAGGATCCCTAGGCATCGCCATCGGCGAAGCAGTCGAAGATTCACTTACAAGCGAGAAAACAGGCAAAAAAGCCAACTATACCATCGGCAGCGTCTTTAACCATGTCTGCATGCATCAAACAGTCGCTGGATTAGAGGCACAGAGGCAACTTGCCATGGTAGACGATTACCCCGATGCAGTGTACGGCTGTGTAGGCGGCGGAAGCAGCTTCAGTGGCTTGTTCTGGCCATTCTACTACGATAAAGTATCAAAGAAGGCACCTAAAGAAACAAGCTTTGTTGCATGTGAACCAACAGCGTGCCCTAAAGTCACCCGCGGATACTACACCTACGACCACGGCGACACCGCTAAACTCACCCCACTCGTCCCCATGCACACCTTGGGCCACGACTTTATGCCTGCACCCATCCACGCAGGCGGATTACGCTACCACGGCATCGCCCCAACAATTAGTGTACTTGCACAGGAAAACAAAATCAGCACATTAGCAATCAACCAAGTAGACGCTTTCGACGCAGCAAAAATATTCATCCGAAGCGAAGGCATCATCCCCTCACCTGAATCCACACACGCCATCAAAGCCGTCTGCGATGAAGCACGCAAATGCACACAAACAAACACCTCAAAAACGTTACTGTTCGCGTTGACCGGTCACGGCTTCTTCGATATGACCGCGTATGACGAGTACTTCAACGGCAAGCTACAGCCATACGAGTACCCCGCTGAGAAAGTCGCGGAATCCATGGATAAACTGCGCAAGCTGTACCCGTGGCTAAACGACGTTACAAAGCAGTACATAACACCCTGCAAGCAGTAAACCTGCAGCCAACTTTTTCTTTTCTTTGTTTTTATTTTAGTTCTTTTATCAGCGCCTTAGCTTCTTCGGATAGTTTTGGTTTGGTTTTTTTGCCTACCAGAAGAAAGTTTGCGCCCACTAAAATTAGGATGGCGCCGAACGCGAAAGCGCTCTCAACTGGCACAAACTCGAAGCGCAGTCCCACTGTGAAGACGACTATGGCGATGCCGATCACTATCATGATCCAGTTGTTCATCGACTGAGTACTGTATAGGGCGAACTCTTTTTTGCCTGTGTCGGTGACTTGGTAATAGCCTGCTTTCTCCTCGATCATGTTTGCGCCTAGGAGGTAGTTCCAGTCGTAGTGGAAGTGTCCGTCAGACTTATAGCCTAAGACATGGGCGATGTTTGATTTTGTTCCGGGTGCGGCTTTGATGCGGCTATTAGGTGCGGAGTAGATGAGGTAAAGTAGTCGTGTTCTCGGAGATTGAATATCGGAACTGATTCCTCTGGTCTTAGCTGTAGCCAATGCCCTTACCCTTGCAGTGATATTTGCTGAGGGTACAAATAAATTAAACCCCAAAATCCCTAAAAATCGTCTATTTTATCGCTAACTTGGCTTTTGCTTATGACTCTAACCCTTAGAGTCACGCATCTAAAGCCCAGAAGCATGGTTCTAAATGTTAGGGCTATATCGCGAAGGCCATATAGAGTGATTCACCGAACAAAAAAGTCGGAGGAAAACAAAATGAACGTAAACTTCCAATACAGTAAAACATTGGCCATCGAAGGATCAATCCTCCTATTACTTGGCCCGCTTCCAACCATTGGCTGGGTACTCGCCATAGTCGGTTTAGTCTTATTACTAAGAGCCGCAAAAGAACTCTCGTACTACTACCAAGACGAGAGCATCCACAAAAACGCGTGGACCGGCCTCAAATACTACATAGTTGCCTTAATTGCACTTGCCGTCGGTACAGGCATAGGTCTAGGTAGCTTCGCAACAGCCGGATTATTCACTGGCTCTCCATTCGCTTTCACTGCAGGCATTGTAAGCGGAATACTAGCAATCCTTGGAGGGTTGGTAGTTGCATTCGTCTTCTACCTACTTGCAGCATTAAACCTGCGAAAAGCATACGATACTCTCGCTCAGAAAACAGGCGAGCAATCATTCAACACTGCAAGCACTCTACTCTTCATCGGCGCAATCCTAACCGTAATCGGCATCGGTGTAATCCTCATAGTTATCTCATGGATATTCATCATATACAGCTTCTCCGTAATGAAGCCAAAAGAATACCAATCATACAACGGATACACCCAACCACCAACCAACCCCTCACCTCAAGCCACCCAAACACAAACCGCATAAGAGGAAATAACAATGACCGAACAACCACAAACCCCAATACAACCCACAACAGAGGCAAACTGGCGCAGCTTCATCAAGCGGCACTCTGCAGTGTTCGCGGTGTTAACGGCGGGAGCCATTGCAGCGGCAGCCGCAGCCGTCTACCTCTTTGTCTGGTTCACTGGCAACGCTCAAACCACCGGCCTTGTGCCGTCGACGCTGAACCTGTGGTCGATGAACAGCGCAGTTATCTTCATGATCTACGCGATCATTTGGGAACTCGCGGTCGTCGGTATACCCGTAGCGTTGGCAGCTATAGCGGCGTGGCAATGGTGGAAGCGCATACCTGAATCAGAGAAAGCAGGGCTCAACACTGGCAAACGCCATAAAAGTAGAGACGCAGGAGGAGCCATTTCGCCTCTGTTATTCATTGCGTTCGCAATTAAAGTCTACTTCGACGGCAACTGGACTCAACCCATTGCAAACTGGACACTGGACTACGTCGTGGGCTCAATGGTAACTATACTGCTCTGGGCAGCTGCAATCTTTGCGATTCCAGCAGTAATCGGGGTCATCTGGTGGCTAAGCCGCAGATAAACACCCCCACCACCCCTTCCCCATTAAGAGGCCCAAGCCATGAACCCAAATAATCCATACAGCCCCGAAGCGAAATTCCTCTTTTTATTAAACCCCTACGCATATCTACTACACAGGTTAACACACCTTGACAGCACCAAAACCGCAGATTCCAACAAAAAAACTGGGCTTAATAGTGAACCCAGTCGCGGGCATGGGAGGAGCCGTCGGATTAAAAGGAACAGACGGCAAAGCAATCCTCCAGCAAGCAATCCAGCTCGGCGCTAAACCCATCGCGGCACAGAGAGCAGAAACCTTCCTCTCTGAACTCGCCCCTGCTAAAGACCACCTGAAGCTGGTTGTGGGCGCTGGCCAGATGGGCGAGGAGGAAGCAAAAAAGCAGGGCTACAGCTACACAGTCGTCGGTGAAGCCAAAACCGAAACCTCTCCGCAGGATACACAAGCCATCGCGAAAGGCATCCTTGAGGCAGGCGTGGATCTGCTGGTTTACTGCGGCGGAGACGGCACAACCCGCGACCTCGAAAAAATCGTCGATAAGAAGGTGCCTGTGCTGGGTGTTCCAACGGGCGTTAAGATGCATAGCGCCCTCTTCGCAGTTTCTCCCTCGGCAGCAGCAAGGGTTACAATCATCTATCTGTGGCAGGGTCTACCGCTGCGGGAAGCTGAAGTCATGGACATCGACGAGCAAGCCTTCCGCGAAGGGCACCTCTCAGCCGAACTCTATGGCTACATGCTTAGCCCCTTCGAACCGCACCTCATTCAGGGCAACAAGCTTGAAAGCCCAATGACGCAGAACGAGCTTGAAAACCAAGCGGCGGTAGCGGTTTACATTATCGAAGAGATGAAACCATACGTAACCTACATTGTTGGGCCGGGAACGACCACCCGCACCGTCGCGGACTTGCTGGATCAGAAAAAGACCCTCTTAGGCGTCGACTTGATTGTGAACAAGCAGATAGTCGCCAAAGACGTTAACGAGAAACAGATACTCGACGCAATCAGCGGCAAAAAAGCCCAAATAATAGTGACACCTATCGGCGGTCAAGGCTTCATCTTCGGCAGAGGCAACCAGCAGATCAGCAGCAGAGTCATCCGCCAAGTCGGCTTAGAAAACATTACAGTCATCGCTACCAAAAGCAAACTTGACCGATTAAAAAGCCTAAGAGTAGACACCGGCGACGTGGAATTAGACTGTAAATTCAAAAGGCAGGGCGTAACAGTAACTGCCGACTACAAAACGACTGTGGAAATGACGATTGAGTAGCTACTTCCACATCCAGATTTTACCTGTCCAGTTATCGCCCATATCGGTCAGGTACTCATGCAACAGAACTGCTTTGTTTAGCGTCGTAAACTTGTCCGAAGTAGTCATCTGGGTTGAGCCGGCCCTGCTTACTCCGCCGTTACCGTTGGGAGCCGGGTAGCCTACCGCATAAGCCTGCATAGTAATCGTGTCCCCAGCCATAGTAGTTATAGACGCATTTACTTCGCCGCTGAACACGCCGTTCTCCATGATTCCGATGCTTGTCGTCGCTAGAAAGGCGTCTACGCCCATGATTTTGCCGTTTCCCTGCCCAGAAACCTCCATAACCCCATCGGGAAGCACGCGATAAACCGTATTTTTACCCTTAAATTCACCGATTAATTCGTTTTCCATACCATTTTCCTTCAAGGACGCTTACTCAGGGAGCCGTAATTAGTCTATGTGGCTGTCAAAAGTCAATCACTACTGTGCTATCCGTTATGAAAAGAAGCCTAATCCCCTTTAATACAGGGAATAATCTTTATGACAAGTACCATCTTACGGTGCTAGAGGCTATCGATACAGAGAGCGGTACCAGTAATGAGTAATTTTATCGGCGATTGAACGATAGCATATGCCCTTTATGTTGAACCATCCTGTGACTTCTTAGTTCCTCAGGACTATGAAAAGCGGTATTGCAAATTCGGCATTTAAACAGTTCACCAGTATATTCTAGCAATTAAAATATCACGCTTCCAGAAATTAATTTGATAATACCTACGAGAATATTATCACACTTTATAAGCAAGGCATCTATATTCTGCAGAATCAATGTATCGCTTGTAGTTTATTCATTGAATGCATATTTTCCATATGTTAAGTGAACACTAATTCTAGCAGTAAGTGCTCGCTTTATACATGCAATCTTGACACTCTACCCGGTCAAAGCGCTTCTGACTATGTTTGCTCACAGAAAGCACCTAAAAAAGGAAGGAAGTACTATGCTTCTTTCTTCTTGACATTATTTGCAAAGATTTTCTTGGTTGTTTTCTTTCTAAATTCGCAATGGGGCCGTACGGATGATTTACATCTGCGGCAGTTTTTAATTAGCCCAACTCTAAGTTGACACATGTCTATTTACCTATGTTGTTGTTTTTAGAAAAGGATCAATTATTCAATCAGACGATTCCAAGAGGATAACAGAGACTCTTCAGTCAACAATACCATTGTATCAGACTAATAAAGGTTAGAATATTTGACTTTTTTTCAATTAAAACTGTTTTTTCGGTTTTTTTAAAAAAAAAGCTAATAGAATGCCTTTTCGTCGTTTTTAAGCAAGAAAACTCCTTTTTTTAGCGATACCCTAATGTACTTGATGAAGCCCATGTATGTGCTATTAGAATTTTTAAAGGAAGAGTCAACCCAAAATTTGGGCGCTTTTTCTTTTGATCATTCTGATTATAACGTGGTTTAAACACCACACTGGACAACATAAAATGGGTAAACGAAAAGTAACAAATGAAGGCAACACAGACGGTATGGTTCTACCTTCGCCAAACGACGTTTTAGGCATAGCAGTGAAAATGCTGGGTGCCGAAAGAATTATGGTTAAATGCCAAGATGGAAATGAACGCCTCTGCCGGATCAGAGGTAAACTGAAGAAGCGTGTCTGGATACGCGAAGGCGACATAGTACTGGTTTCACCATGGGAGTTCCAGACCGAAACTCGGGGTGACATTTTTTGGCGGTACCGAAAGAATCAGTCAGATTGGCTTAGAAAAAACAACTACCTGACAATGTAATTGAAAGTGTTTAAAATTAGTCTTAAATGCAGAGTGTGGAAGCACTTTCCAAAAGGATAAATCGTCAACGAAAACACTGGTGAATCGATTACTTTCGCCCAACTATCAAGTTAGTCTCGTGGATTTCAATCCCGGTATGAGTGTAGAACTTTTGAAAATCACTAGTTGGGTTCGCATCTCATATCAGCGCGGCATCAACGCGAATACGCCCCATCCAAGGTATTGACGTGTATACGCAGCATAGCGTTTTGGGTCCAAAGTCAGTTTTTCTCGAACTTCCTTCGCTAAGTCATCGTTTGGATTTGCTTCAAGCCATCGATGCATGGTGAGCCACTTGGCCGCCTCGTACCTATCCCAGCCTTCTTGGTCGGCCAGAACCATTTCCACAACATCGTAGCCTAGGTCGCCGAAAGACGCAACAAGGTCTGGAAGCATAAGAAAATCGGAGATAGAATGAGCTAAGCATCCCTTGGCAATGTCCTCAGTAGATGGTAACTGCAGCCAGTAGGGCTCGCCAATGAGGATTATTCCTCCCGGAAGAAGACTCTTCACCAAAAGCTCGATGGTGCCGGCTACTCCCCCGCCAATCCACGTGGCACCGAGACAGGCTGCTACACCGACCTTTTCTTTTGCGATGTAACCGGCAGCGTCGTTGTGAATGAACTGGACTCGGTCGGCTACTGCGAGTTCTTGAGCGCGATGTTTTGCTTGCTCAGTGAACAGCTGGCTCATGTCGATGCCCACGCCGGTGATTCCGTAGTCGCGTGCCCAGGTGCACAGCATCTCGCCTGAACCGCTGCCGAGGTCGAGTACTCGAGTTCCCGGTCGGAGTCGCAATACGGCGCCGAGGGTGGCGAGTTTTTCTGGTGTGAACGGGTTATGGATACGGTGTGCACTTTCGGATATGTTGAAGATTCGAGGGATGTCCAATGCGGTATAACTCCTTTGACTCAAAATGAAGTAACTAGGATATACCCTTAGTGGTAGCTGGTGCTAATCCAACTGCTTAGGTAGCGAGCTTATCCAGTAATTCAAGGGTTTTGTATCCTAAATTTGGTTGCCTATCTGCGCCATTAGACTATACAAAACCAAAGGGTATATCTAGTCTATGTGGCTGTCAAAAGCCTACACTATCGTAACTTTCCAACTGTTTTTCCATTTGTTTTTTCCGGCGAGCAGGTTAATTCAACCCCTACGATCCCGACTATGATGAGGGCTGCGAACGTCAGTCTCATGATATCAAGTGACTCGGAAAACAGGATTAGCCCCATTATGATGCTGCCGACAGCTCCGATACCAACCCACACGGCGTAACCCCCACCTACTGGGACGCCTCTTCTCATGCCCCCATTAAGCAGGTAAATGCTACAGCATAAGAAGGCTAACGTGATTACAGTCCAGAAGATTTGGGTAAATCCCTCGGAGTACTTCATGGTAACCGCCCATGCGGTTTCAAATATACCTCCGATCAGAATCCAAGTCCAAGCACCGACCTTCATTAAGACGCACCCAACCCTAGACCCACAGCTCCGATTATTATGAGTGAAATGAAGAGGATTCCGCGCCAATTGACCTTCTCTTTATAAAGCGTTACTCCGAGCACAACTGTGCCTACTGCACCTATTCCGGTCCATACGGCATATGCAGTTCCTACAGGGATCTCCTTCATAGCCAGTGCTAGACATGCTGGGCTTGCGACTATGAGGATGATAGCCAGGGCTGCCCAGAGGCGGTTCTTGAAGTTATCAGATTTCTTCATAGCCAGAACCCACAGGGGTTCTAGTACGCCGCCCAGTATCAACCAGAAATAGGCTTCTACGCCAAACAATTCGCTAATTCTCCCCTTTCTAGTTCCTAAGAGATGTGTTAGTATGCACTTTGGCTTCCTTGAAAACTGAAGACTTTCTTATTAATCATTTTGAGTAAACCTTCAGATAGACGGGTTAAATGTACTGATGGGATTTGCGCCTTGACAAACTCTCGGTTTTCGGCTGCTTTATATAAGGGGAGGGGGTCTGCAGAGAGCAACGTAAACCCTCTATGTTGCCGTTTAAACCAAACTTGTATTGACGCCACAACCAAAAAGCAACACTTCCCAACTGCAGATTTAAAAAAGCAATATTTTGCAAAAAGTTAGAGAAGATGAAGTAGCAGGGCCATACTCTCTTCTTCTACTGATTTAAAAAATAAACCACAATATAACCAGTTTATCCAGTTTAATGGTTTACGGACAACTGGGTTTTGGATGTGTTTCTGGAAAAACGAAATATAGCGGCACCGCTTAAACTATGCAGCGAGGCTCAAAAGTCTTGATACCAATTAACAAGCCGTCAACAGACGAAGCTGAAATCCAAGCAGTCATGGAAGTCATGCGTAAGGGTCCTGTAACTAACGCTTTAGGCATGGGCCCAAAGGTTTTAGAGTTCGAAAAATTATTCGCTGAATTTGCCGGAGTCAAACATGCGGTCGCCGTAAACACTGGCACAGCGGCGCTCCAAGCGGCAGTTATGGCTGCAGGAGTAAAACGGGACGAGGAAGTCATCGTGCCCAGCTTCACATTCGTAGCCACCGCAGAAGCAGTCGTACTGGCAGGCGCTAAACCAGTATTTGCAGACATCGACCCAAAAACCTACACGCTCTCACCGGAAGCTGTCGAGAAAACAATCACCAAAAAAACCAGAGCCATGCTCCCAGTTGACCTGTACGGCTTCTCCGCAGACATGAAGCCGCTGCGGGAAATCGCCGACAAATACGGTTTAGCCCTAATCTCTGACGATGCACAAGCACACGGCGCAACCTACGCCGGAAAGCCAGCAGGTAAATATGCTGACTCTGCATGCTGGAGTCTCTACGCCAGCAAAAATATTATGACAGGCGAAGGCGGCGTAGTCACCACAGACAGCGACGAATTAGACGATAAACTACGCATGATCAGAAACCACGGCGAAAAAATCAAGTATGCATCAGAAATGCTTGGCAGCAACCTGCGCATGCCGGAGCTCGAAGCAGCCATCGGCATTGTACAACTCAAAAAGCTACCTGGCTTCGTCGCTAAACGCCGCGAGAACGCTGAGCAATTAACCAAAATCCTCTCAGAATCAAAAAAACTCATCCTACCCTACGAAACACCTGAACGCAAGCACAGCTGGTACCTCTACACAGCCAGACAAGTCGACGCAACAGAAGCCAAACGCAACAAGCTACTAGACGACCTCAAAGCCAAAGGCATAGGCGCAGAAGCCTACTACGTTCACCCCATAAACACCATGCCATACTACCGCAGCAACTTCGGAGCCAAGTTACTGCCGGAAACCGAAAAAGCCGCAGAACAAGTCTTCTCACTGCCAGTTCATCCGGGCGTAACAAAAGACGAAGCCGCCCTTATCGGCGAAACAGTGCTTGGTCTACTGTAAACCAATCAAAAGTGGAGTGTAATAGTTAAATTACACATTCACATTATATTTTTTGATTTACCCGATTTTCGGGTATTTTTAAGGAGAATGAGAACCAATTGAGCATCGAAGGCGACGTCTCTCGCATCAAAGTTAAATTTATCATTGAAAACCTTGGCGAAGCCGAAGGTGAATTAGTACGATTCCTCGCACCTAGAAGCATCGACACAATCGTCCGCAAATTACCAATCGAAGGCAGAGCCGCCTTATACAAAGAAGAAGTCTACTTCGAAACCTCACTCAAAATGGGCGAAGAAAAAGCAAAAGCCACAGTTGAACAGGGCACAATCGCATTCTGGCCCATGGGCAGCGCAATATGTGTCTTTTACGGTAAAAGCCAACCCTACAGCCCGGTCAGCATTCTAGGTAAAATAACCTCTAACCTTGACTTGTTCAAGCAGATTAAAAGTGGCACAAAAATTAGAGTTGCATTAGCAACACAATAAAACAAGGCTTTAGAGGGAGCTATCGTTCCATAGACCGAGCAGCCGGTCACATTCCTCTTTTACGCTGCGATCACTAGTTTTCTCTTTTAGCACCTGCAGAAACTCTATGCGTTTATTGATTGAACGCTTCTCTGCTGCGCCGCCATAGTAGAGTTTACCATTCAAGTACTCCTGCATACTGAAAGCTTTCTGTATAAAGAGACTTGCAGCATCCACAGGGTTATCGACAGCGAACTTGTTAGCCCAAATCGCGACTTCAGTTTGCCGTAGCTGCGTCATGCCGTCGATTTCAGTAATACTACGTATAAAAGTCTGCAAGTAATCAAGATAGCCTGCGGTTTCGATATACTCTAGTGCTTCCTTTACTTTGCGTGTAAAATCCGGTTTACCTTCGACCATTAACTTATGCTTGTAGCCTTGGTCAACAAGCGCTTTAGCAGATTTTACTTCTTTGCCAGTATAGACTTTTTCTGGGAAACTCAAGCGATTAAACTCCTAAATATGAAAGGGTTTGGTTGAATAAAAGATGTTAGGGAGCAGTTTTATGCTTCTGCTTTGTAGATTTTAAGGTTATGACTACCTGATACTTGTGTAATTGCGCCGTTGGCTTCAAGCTGCTCGAGGAAGTCTTTTGCTGCACTGATGCGTATGCTGTAACGTGATGCAACTGCGTATGGTGTTAGGACACCGAGTTTTTTGACTTCAGCGACGACTTTGGGGTCTTTTGCGTCTGGTGCAATGATGCTAATGTTCGCTTTCCTGGTTGGCGGTCCCTTTTTATCTGCTTTCTTGTCTGACTTCTTCTCTTCTGCCGCTTTATCATCCTGCTGCTTTTCCATCTGCTTTATGCCAAGCTTCTTTTTTCCACCCATGTTTTCACCTTACCGAATAATTTAATTTTCGCTCATCTAGACGGTTTCGCTTATTTCAACCTTATGTTTGCTTTGCCATTCTTTAATAGGCATGCCGAGTTTCTTTTCGACTTCAGCGCGGTGGATAGAGTTCATTGTGCAGAAAGGAATGATTCTGCCGTCGGGTACTGCGTAGTGGATGACACAGCGGGAGACACGTTCAAGGTCAAAGTTATAGGGATCCATAAAGTGCATTGAAGATATGAGCATTGCAGAACGGGCGAAGTCTCCTAGGGATTTGTAGTCGCCGTTAACCAGCACTTTAAGCACATATTTGCGGAGGAAGCCAAACTTGATGTGGCGGCCTGCACCGACTAAACGGAGTTTAGCTTTACTCTTACTGCCCTTTTCAGCATCGTTGTAAACGCTTTGGAGAGTAGCAACGAATTTCTCGATGTTGCCGTAGCGGGTTATAGGTGTGATTTTGCCGTTTTCTATGAATACGAAGGTTGCCATGCCACAGTGTGGGTGCGCGGTAAATTCGACGTAGCGTTTGTCTTTGATGGCGCCGACTGCTTTGGAGACTGGGACAACGACTGGGACAGGGTAGAAGTCGCTTTGTTTAATTACGCCCTCGGTTTGTGTTTCGACTTCTCGCATAAAGTCCGGGATGGTTATACGCATTTTTTCGCGTTCGTCCGCTGGTAGGCGTCCGCAGAGGCTGACTGGTTGCACGTTTATGCATCGGACGACGTCGCTGTTTTTAGCTGCGAATTGGATTATGTCGCCGAGTTGTTTGTCGTTAACGCCTTTAACGAGGGTGACGACGAGGACAACGCTGTTCCAGCCGGCTGCGCGGAGGTTCTCAATCGCCTTCATTTTTATGTCGAGTAAGTCGACTCCGCGGATATACTTGTAGACGTCTGCGGTTAAGCCGTCGAACTGCAGATAGATTGTGCTTACGCCTGCTGCTCTTAGTTCCTTGGCGAATTCAACGTCTTGGCTTAAGCGTAAACCGTTAGTGTTAACTTCAACATGGTTGAAGCCGAGTTCCTTGGCTTTCCTAACCATGGCGGGGAGTTCTTTTCGGATTGTTGGTTCTCCGCCGCTGAACTGTAGCGCCTGAGCTGGGACCGGTTTAGTTGCACGCAGGTTCTCCAGCATGCCGGTAACCTGCTCCATGGTGGGTTCGTAGACGTAGCCTGCGTAGTTTGCGTTTGCAAAGCATACGGGACATTTTAGGTTGCAGCGGTTGGTGATGTCTATGATTGCCAGTGCGGTGTGGGAGTGGTGTTCTGGGCATAGGCCGCAGTCGTTTGGGCAGCCCTTGTTTTTTTGTGTTCGAGGGTTCTCGACGCCTGTTCCTTCGTTGCGGAATTTTTCGGCGCGGACGTATTGGTCGTAGTCTGACCAGTAAAGTTCAGTGCAGGCTCCGTGTTCGGGGCATGTTTTTTTGATGAAAACTTTTCCTTGATCCTCGTAGATGGTTGCGTCTAGAGGTTTGAGGCATTCGGGACAGATGCTTTTAGTCTGTTTAATATCTTTCATTGTGAATTTGCCTTCTAGCGTGTAAGCGTTACTTTCGAAGAGCTTAAGAGCACTAGACCGGATAATAATCTTTCCAACTGTTTCCCACGGTGAATGAGGGGATTACTATGGCTATTGATGATGAAACCCGGGCGGCGCTACGTGAAATGGGCTTAAACGCCTACGAAATAGACACCTACCTTGTACTGGTAAGCGGCGGACAATTAACCGCCATGGACATCAGCGAACGAGCAAACGTACCCTACAGCAAAATGTACGAAGTCCTAAACAGCCTGAAAGAGAAGGGCTGGATTAAAAGCACAGAGAGCCGACCATTCAAGTATTACCCTGTGCCGCCGCTGGAAGCTACAAGACTCACTAGGCTGCGAATAGAAGACAAGTACGTTAACCTGGAAAACGCCGTTGTTGAATCTCTGCAGCCACTCTACGAGCAGAGGGAACTCGTTGAGCGGCCCGAAATGATTATTCTCAGAGGTCAACAGCAGGTGCTATCAAAACTAGAGGACGTATTAAAGAAGGCCTCTGTGGAAATCGTTGTTGCAGCACCAGAGTTCGCTAAGCCGGTGATTGCGTTGGCAGAGCCGTTGCTTGGCGGTAGCGCTATCAAGAAGAGCGTTACGATCAAGTTTATGGCGGCTGGCAGAAAAGGTGATTGGGCCTTTATCAAGAAATTCGGCGGTTTAGGAGAACTCCGCATACGTGACCACATGTTCGGCGGCGGCATAATCGCTGACGGCAAGGAGGCTATGCTGTTTTTGGGTGAGGATAAGCCGACGCTGGTTATTTGGAGTAACCATGTGGGTTTGGTTGGGTTTGCGCGCGAGTACTTCCAGTTCCTGTGGGATTCGTCGGTGAATTTTTAGGTCTCAACTGACCAGAAATTTTCAAATTAGAAGAAGAAGGCAGCAGCCCCCTTGCTCTTCTTCTACCAACGAAGTTGGCAGAAACAACTGTTTTGTTATCAGCATATCGCTAGGGTTGCTTGTTGGTTGTGGGCTATTCTACAAGCAGTTATAGCGATTGCCGATGCCCGAGTTGGACTTTAGGAGAATATATATGGTATACCATCCAAGTGGTCTCAGGTACACAAGCGTATGGAGAAACATGACTGGCTAACAATCGGCCTACTTATGCTATTTCTCTCATCATTAACTCCAATATCGTGTGCAGCCTCAGGCAGTGATGATTGGCCAATGTTTCGCGGTAACCCAGAACGCAGTGGCTCCACACCCAGTAACGCCACAGCTAACTCGGCGCAGCTTATCTGGAAATATCCAACCAGCGCCTCAGTCATATCTTCGCCGGCCATAGCGGATGGTGTACTGGTGTTTGGTTGTAAAGACTGCTACATCTACTGCGTCAACGCCTCAAGTGGTAAACTTATTTGGGAGTTCAAGGTAGCGCATGAAGTTAACTCCTCCCCAGCCATCTGCAAGGGAAAAGTGTATGTTGGCTCATACGACGGCTGGGTATACTGCTTGAACCTGTCAAGTGGTGTTCCTGTATGGGGCAAATACCTCGGTGGCCAAGTGCTATCTTCACCACTAGTTGCCGACGACAGAGTCTACATCGGTTCACCACTGCACGATGTTTTATGTTTTAATGCTTCAACCGGCGACACCCTTTGGACTTACCAAACCAAGTACCGAGTGAACTCTTCCCCAGCAATAGCAAACGGCACGATCTATTTTTGCTGCGATGACTACTACCTCTATGCCCTAAACGCTTCCACAGGCGAGGAGATATGGCGTAGCTTTAACGGCAGCAACTTTAGCACTCCAGCCATCAGCGACTGCTTCATCTATACTGGCGCATACATGGGTTGGGTAACATGTACAAATGCTACTTCAGGCGCAAGAACATGGATTTATCAGACTGATGACACCACCGCTTCCTCGGCTGCAGTTGCCTATGGTCGAGTCTACATTGGCTCGGAAGATGGCAGCGTATACTGCTTTAACGCGTCTGATGGATCAAAGTTGTGGCAAACCAAAACGGATTACTGGGTATGGTCATCCCCCGCCGTAGCTAACGACTGCGTCTTTGTAGGCTCCCAGGACTATCACCTATACTGCCTCGACGCGTACACGGGTGCCCTGAAATGGAGCATAGAGACAGGATGCATCATCGATTCATCCCCCGCAGTCGTTGAGGACATGCTCTATTTTGGCTCCAGCGACTATCATCTGTACGCGTTTCAGCTAAGTGACGCCTTAACTAAAGTAGCCGAGGCTTCAACACCTATTTTTTGGAGCACCGTCGTCTTTGACTTACTGTTCTGTCTTGCATGGGGCACAGTTATTTTTCTGGTTGCTCGACACCTCTATTTTTCTTTGAGAAAAAAGCAAGCCACCCAAACCCCCACCGACAACACACCCAAAGCCTGGTTTACACAACATATTAACCTATTAGCCGCTGCGTTAATTCTGGTTTTCACCGCAGTTTACCTGCTAAACCTCAACCAGCCACCGATGTGGGCTGCTGACGAGAAAACCTACAGCCAAATCACCTATCACTTCTTAACAAGCGGGGACTACTGGACGCCTTGGGTTACTGGCGATCCTGCTTGGTGGGTGGGTAAACCGCCGCTTCTCATGTGGTTAACTTCTGTTTCCTATCAGGTTTTTGGAATATCTAATTTTTCGGCTAGAATCTGGGTGGTTCTATTCGGAGCATTATCTCTGCTTATGGTGTATTTGTTGGGTAAGAAACTCTACAACGCATGGGTAGGTTTGGTTTCCATCGTCGTCTTGGGGTCGTTTGTGACATTCTATCAGTACTCTACCCATATGATGACGGATGTTCCGTTGATTTTCTTTATGCTCGCCAGCATCTACTACCTGCTGCATTGCACAGAGGACAAGGGGGCACCCTTGAAGTATGCCTTATTGAGCGGAGCCTTTTTTGGTTTGGCGCTGATGACAAAGCAGCTTGAAGCGCTTCTCATACCTGCAATACTACTGGTTTATCTACTCTTTACAAGACGCATCCGCTTTGCTGTAACTAAATCCTTCGCAGTTTTTGTCGGCGTCGCCGCAGCCATCTTTATCCCGTATATCGCCTACAACATATGGCTTTCGAAGGACTTTTGGGATTGTTTTTTTGTTTATTCAAACGTTTCTCGCATCACTACTCCGCTTGAGGGTCACAGTGGAGACTTTTTCTTCTACTTCCAGCAGCTATTCGTTAACGAGATATTCTGGGCTGTAATGTTGCCCTTTGCCTTTGCGTTTGGCATCTACAATATTGCTTCTAAGCGGAGCAGAGCAGATGTTTTGGTCCTTGGTTGGATTGTTGCTGTGTTAGGGTTGTTTTCTATTGCCCAGACCAAGCTTTTCTGGTACATACTACCGGCTATGCCAGCGTTTGCCCTATCGATAGCTAATCTACTCTACCAATTGGCACATTACCTTCGTTTAAGAATTAAGGGTAAGTCGATGATTAAGAATTAAAAAAGGGAAAGAAAGGGTTGGTTGTGGCTTAATCTTCACGCCACTTAAACGCTTTAACCGCCAACACGAAAACAACTATTGTGATGACGGCAAGCACGGCTATGTCGATTAATGCGCCACCCAAATTGTCGTAGACCATAACGTTGTTGAGTCCTTCCGTCACATAGAACAATGGCAGAACATGCGCTGCAGTCTGGAGGTACTCGGGCATTTGGCTGATTGGGAAGAATGTGCCTGCAAGGAACATCATTGGGAAGGTGATGATGTTGCCGACGATGCCTGCTGTTTCAGGGTTCTTCGCGACTGTGCCGACTAGCATGCCTAGCGATGCAAAGAGCATGGGACCAAGGACTAGGAAGGGTATGAGCATCGGTGAGAGGGTGATGTGAGCGTTGAATGCGAGTGTGCCGACGAGGTACATTAGGAAGAAGCCTGCGATTGTCAGCACGATGTACCAGAGGATTTTTGATGTTAGCCACTCCATTTTTGTGAGCGGGGTTAAGCTGAGCTGTTTGAAGAGCTTGTTCTTTTTGTAGTCACTCGATATGTTGACTAGCGAGAACATGGGGCTGGTCAGGATAGAGAAGCCGATTAAGCCTGGAATCAGGTAGTCGATGTACTGGTTCTGTTGGGTGTTTACTGAAGCGGTCTGTATACCGATGATTGCTTTAGCTGGTTCACTGCCATTGCTATAATATTGTAAGTTAAAGTAGTTGGCGTAGCCGTTAACGTAGCCTGTGATTATGCCACTGCTGCTTGACGCTGGGTTGCCGTAAACTGTTACGTTTACCTGCTGCCCAGTTATGTAGCTCTGGCTAAAGTCTGCGGGGATAGCTATACCGTCAGACTGCGACTTATCCGCCAAGTATTCTCCGAAGTCACCTGTAATGTTAACCGTTACCACTTGAAATGTCCCTGACTCATTCATTGCTGCCAGGAATGCATTGCCTAAGTTTTGGCCGCCGAAACCTGTGTCGAGGTTTTGGGCATAAACAGTGGTTGTTCCTGACCCGCCACCTGAGAATATGGCGCCGAAAATAACGATTAATACTACTGGGAAGATTAAGCCGAAGAACAAGCCGAACTTATTACGTAGGAAGCCCCGGCTGAACACTTTAAAGTCTGAGTAGATTCTTTTTCCACTGATCATAATTTAGCGCCTCCGCTTTTTACCGCTATCTATAGCGGTTTCGCCTTGTTCCCCTAATGGTTCACTGACGAGTTTGATGAAGACATCATCTAAGCTGTCTTCGCGTGTTTGTATCTCTCCCCATTCCATACCTGACTGTTCTGCGGCTGCTAACGCGGCTAACGCGTCGATTCTCTTTTTGAGGGGTATAGTGATTGTGCGTCTGGTGTGATCGTAGCTGACTTCTAATTCTGTGTTTGCTTTGATGTACTCGGCTAGTTTTTCTGTTCCCTGAATTTCTAATCGTTCGCCTGAGCCGTACTGATGTATGATTTCATCGACGGTTCCTATTGCGACTATGCGGCCGTGATCCATGATGGCGACGTGATCGCTTAATTGTTGAGCTTCGTCAAGGTAGTGGGTGGTTAAGATGATGGTTTTGCCTTTGGCTTTGAGGTTGCGGATGACTTCCCATATAGCGCGGCGCGCGTTGGGGTCTAAGCCAGTTGTGGGTTCGTCGAGGAACAGTATTTCCGGGTTGTTAACCAGTGAGAGGGCTAAGCCTGTTTTTCGTTTCTGTCCGCCTGAGAGGTCTTCGAAGTAGGTTTTTGTTTTCTCGTCAAGCAACACGTCTTTTAGGATTTGGTCGGGGTCGCATTTGACGTTGAAGAGGTCGGCGTAGTAGAGTATCGCTTCCCGGGGGGTTGTTTTCTCTATGAACGTAAATTCCTGGGGGATAACGCCGATTTTCTTGTGAACGTCATAACCGTTCTTCCAAGGATCAAGTCCCAGGATTTTAACGTCTCCGCCGTCGCGTTCTCGGAGGCCTTCCATGATTTCGATGGTGGTGGTTTTTCCTGCACCGTTAGGGCCCAAGAGTCCGAAGACTTCTCCCTGCTTGACGCTAAAGGAGATGCCGTCAACGGCTTTTAGGCTGCCATAGTTCTTTTTGAGGTCTGATACTTCAATAGGTAACATTTTTTGCCTGTCTTCCTAGTTTAGCTGAAAGTGATACTGTCACTGTCTACCAGTTTGAAGATATAACTTTCGAAACTAAAGTACATAACTTTGTTCTGTAGTAATCGGCGGGGATTTAAGAATTTGTTTCACGCAGAATCGTTTTTTTCGATTCGCCATTTACGTTCTTTACAATAAAATTAGCTAAATCCTCCGGAAAAAGATATCGGGGGCCTCTTTCATGAAAAACACGCATTTCAAGGGTGCCTTTCCGGAAAACAGTTCGAAGCATGAAGTAATCAAATTTTAATGCAGTACGCTTTGCGCCATTATCTTTATAGTAGCGTATCGAGCAGAAGAAATCAAGAGTACCAACATGTTCCGCCTCTATGGTATCCAGCGCCCGCTGTGTTTCTTCAGCGCTGAGGTAGTTGAAACCCGCGTCCTCGGCTAATCCAAACTCAAAAATCACTATACTATCAGGTATGGTGGGTATTGAAATCTGCTCAAAAATGAGTTCTTTACGGTTAATATCCCCAATGAATTGGAGAATTCTCATCTGAAGCGCTCGGATAGAAACAAAGGATTGATAGTTAGAAAGGTAGTGGATGTTTTCGGGAAAAGCGGCGTAGTATCCAAGCGTCAATTACTGAGTCAAGCCTTCACGCGTTTAACTTTCTCGACGCTGTTGAGTAACTCGCTGAGTGCAACAGTGAGTTTCTGGAGTTCATCAATGTCCTCTGTTTTCTCTATCTTGACTTGAACGTCATCGATTTTCTTCAAAAGCGTTGCTTCCAGTTTATCATACGCTGAATTCGTTGACTTCGCCGCTTGAGGTTGCATTGTCTTGGGTGGCTCTTCGCCTTCTTTGACGACGATGACCTTCTGCTCGTCCTTAGCACACCATAGTGTGGCGTCTCTTAAGCGGAATAGTGGCGAATTACAGTTTGGGCATGAGAGGTCAGTTAATGTGGCGCCCTGCCGCAGTAGTTCAGCCATCCGTTTGATGCTTTCCTTGTCTTGTTGCATGTAAAACCCCAAAGTAAATACATATCAATAAATATATAACTTGATTACTGCTCCTTGCAGTAAAAGGGGAACTGATTTATGGTTCGCAAAAAGAAAACTGAAGAGTATGAAGCTAAAATTAAGCAAGCGTTACAGGTGCTCGGCGAGGTTTCTGAAGACAGTACAACCCCAAGGAACATTCGACGCTCCGCAAAAGATGCAATGAACGCACTGCAGAGCTCCGATTATACCCCTGCTGTTAGAGCCTCTAACGCAGTGTCGATGCTCGATGAGATACTGCAGGACCCCAACATGCCGCCCTATACCAGAGTAAAACTCTGGAACGTTATGAGCTTCATTGAAGCTATAAAAGACTAAATTTCTAGTCTTATTTTTTGTAATTTAAGCCTCAACCTGCTTTTGGTTTCAACGCACATCTTTTACCTATCGGCATCGGCTTTCTTTGTAGGACGCCGCGCAGTGCATGCAGCAGAACGCCATCTCTTTGCCGTCGATAACTTCTTTGTAGGCGCCCTCGTAGACTTTACAGCCGCAGTGAGCACAAACCGAGAGGCTCGGCTCAATCGCGATGGACACTAACCCAGCGAAACGTTTGAAGAGGCAGGTGCAGAGCTCTCGTCCCTCGTCGGTTAGGACGAAGACTTTCTTAATTTTATCGCCGACTGGCTGCAGAGTATGCTTTACGTAGCCTTTGTTCTCTAGCTGCTCTAGAAATGGGTAGACTAGGCTGGGGCTGATTTCTTTTTTTACACGTTTTTTGAATTGACTCATGATTTGGTAGCCGTGGGCTGGGCCTTCGTAGAGTATAGTGAGTATGTAGAAGCGGCTGAAGTCGCTTAGCAGTTCGTCGAGGCCCTGTTTTTGGTTAGTTTCTGGCATTTTGGTCAGGTCTGTTCAAATGCTTAATTGTGTTGCATGCTATTTAGATATATCTCAATCAAACACATAATTTAGTGAGGCAACTGCATGAAACTCTATAGCAAGAAGCAACTGGAAGAAAACAACGAGTACTGCTGCAAAAACACTCAAATCAGGGAATTAACCGCCAAAATAGGCGATGGCAAGGAGCTTACCATAAAATTCTTTGAAATGAACCCCGACGGCTACAGCTCCCTCCACAGCCACACTCCCCAGCATATTCTCGTCATTACAGGAGGCAGCGGAGTAGTATTTGACGGCGAAAAAGCGACGGCGATCCAGACAGACGATATAGTCCACATAACGTCAAACGAGCCCCACCAGCTAAGAGCAACGAGTAGCGAACCGCTTAGATTCATATGCTTAACAATGGACGCCTAAGATTGGCTATTTGCCTCTTTGAAGCGTTCGGGCACTAACAAATATATGCTACCCTTAGCATGTAATAAGGGGTTTCCAGAGGGATTTATCCTTTGAAATACGACGTAATCATCGTGGGCGCAGGCCCCGCAGGCATCTTCTCAGCGTTAGAGCTAACTGAAAAATCCAACTTAAACGTACTAGTTATCGACCGGGGAGTAGATATAGAGAAACGTAAATGCCCCTCACAACGCGGCTTTGACTGTGTACACTGCGAACCATGCAACGTTCTAAACGGCTGGGGTGGAGCAGGCGCTTTTTCTGATGGCAAACTTACTTTATCAACAGAAGTAGGCGGCTGGCTAAACCAGTACGTCTCAACCAAAGAACTCGAAGCCCTCGTCAAGTACTGCGACGAATTCTACATCAGATTTGGCGCCAGCAAAGAGGTCTTCGGAGGCGACAACGAAGAAATCGACGAAATCGCCCGTAAAGCCTCCCTTGCAGGACTCAAACTCATTAAACAAGAAGTCCGCCACATGGGCACCGACAGATGCCTCGAAGTCCTAAAAGAGATGCGCAACTACCTTGACAGCAAAATCACCTTCATGCCTAAAACAGAAGTCAAGGGCTTAATCGTTGACAACCATATGATACAGGGCGTCGAAACCGTCAGCGGCGAAAAAATCATGGCCAAATACGTCATCATCGCCCCGGGCAGAGGCGGCGCAGAATGGCTCCAAACCGAAGCACAGGTCCGCGGATTAAAAACAGTCAACAACCCCGTTGACATCGGTGTCCGCGTTGAACTCTTGGCGGCTGTTACAGAGAAACTTACTAAAGTCCTCTACGAGCCCAAACTAATCTACTTCTCACGCTCATTCGACGACCAAGTCCGAACCTTCTGCGTTTCGCCACACGGCGAAGTCACCACGGAATCCTACGACGGCGTCTTAACCGTCAACGGAGGCAGCCACGCAGAAACAAAAACGCTCAACACCAACTTCGCCATATTGGTTAGCACACAGTTCACTGAACCATTCAAGGAACCAATCGCGTACGGCAAATACATTGCTCGGCTCAGCAACCTGCTCAGCGGCGGGGTCATGGTTCAGCGTCTAGGTGACTTAACTCACGGACGACGCAGCACGCCTGAGCGAATCGCACATAGCGTCTTGGTGCCATCATTGAAAAATGCGACTCCAGGCGACCTCAGCTTCGTGCTTCCATACCGTTACCTAACTGACATCAAAGAAATGCTTGAAGCCCTCGACAAGATCGCGCCGGGCGTTGCTTCACCTGAAACACTGCTCTACGGCGTCGAAGTGAAATTCTACAGCAGCCACCTACAGCTAAACAACAGCTTAGAAACCAAGATCCAGAACATGTTCACCATCGGCGACGGCGCAGGTGTAACCCGAGGACTCATCCAAGCTTCAGCAAGCGGAGTTATAGTGGCACGGGAAATCCTAAAGAGAGAAAAAGCACCGAAGGCATAATCTAAACTATGGCAGTAGCGGAGAACATACGGTGTTCGCATTGTGGCGCCCCAGTTGATTTTAAACCCGGCGAAATCATAGCTACCTGTAAGTACTGCGGCTTCACTACCGTCATCCAAACTGGCCAAGCCTTCGTCTTTGAGCACTCTATTCTTTTTAACAGTTATAGCCCCGACGCTATGGATAACCTTATACGGGACTGGATGCGCAGCGGCTTCATGAAGCCCTCGGATTTAGCGAAGAAGGCTAAAATCACACAGAAAGAGCTTACTTATCTGCCATTCTGGGTTATCAGCTGCGAAGCCTCAACCAAATACAAGGGCATTTTTGAACGCATATCCCCCGCCATCGTTAAAGAAGGCGAAATAAAAAAGAAATACAACTGGCTCGTTCTGGCTAGGCAAGCCTCGGATTTTCCCACACAGGCGTATGATGTTCCGCTTGAGGGTAAGGTGCCCTACGACTTCCGTAAGATAGAGGGCTACGCTAAAGTGCTTAACAGCGAAGTGGAGAAAGATCAAGCGGTAGATATGGCGCGGCAGCAGATCGATACGCACCACCGATTCCTACTGCAGGAAGACGTTGACCGCATAGTTGAAGCATCAACAGCTATAACGCCGAAGCAGATGCTGTACTTGCATGCGCCGGTGTGGTTCATACGATATGAGTACAAGGGTAACAGCTACCAGATGCTGATTGATGGCGCAAAAGGCATGGTTTTAAAGGGCGATATCCCCAGCACCAGATTTTAGCTGATTTGGATAATCCTTAAAAGCAAGCGTCTTTTTAATAACGGAATGCAAATAATCGAGGAATCGTGAAATGAGCGAAAATAAAGATGTTTATGCCCAAGCGAAAAGCCAAATGAGGCTTTCCGAGCGCATTGCGGCTGCGCTGCCCGGTTTCCGCGGTTACAAGGAGAAGGAACTACGCCGCGAATCAGACAAGTTAATCCGAAACCACCTTACCCTCAAACTATCCAAAGGCAAAGATAACGTCAGGAATATTGCTCAGCGGATAGCAGACAAACGCTACATAGACGTGATGCCAGATATCGACCGATTAGTAGCAAAGATGGATCGCATCACAGAAAAAATCAACCATGCATCCTACGGTTACTCAGGCTTCTTTGACACAGTAAAGATCAAGGAAGATAACCTTGACCGCATGATCGCCTACGATAATCAACTCCTCGACGGCGTCAACACCCTAACAGACGCAATCGACCAACTTAAAACACAGCTGGTAGGCGGCGACTACACAGCCTTAAAGGACAAAATCCAAGGCGTCACAGACAAATTCGACATGCTGGAAGACGCTTTTGATAAGAGACAAGAAGTAATCATGGGAGTGAATGCATAATGCCACAAGTAATAGAATGGACAAACGTTGGAGCAGAAGACATAGTTTGGCGCTACCCAGTCGAGGACATCACATGGGGCGCCCAATTAATAGTACACGAATACGAGATGGCAGTGTTCTTCCGAGACGGAAAAGCCTACGACGTATTCCAAGCTGGCAGACACACATTAACCACCCTAAACCTGCCGCTGATCACAAGCTTACTGACAAGACTTGCAGGGTTTGGCGGCAACAAACCATTCAAAGCAACAGTCCTATTCGTCAGCACAAAAATCTTCGCAGGCAAATGGGGCACACGCGCACAAACCACCGAACTCGCCCCGCTCCAGGCATACGGCCAGTACTGGTTCAAAGTAGGCGACGCATCCCTATTCGTCAACGAAGTCGTCGGCGGACAAAAAGCCTACACAACACAAGCCGTAAACGACTTTCTACGCGGCTTCCTAAACGAGAAAATCATCGATGAACTCAGCCACTACGACCTCATCAGCGTATTCACTAAACTCGACGAAACAAGCATCATCGTCAAAAACACCATCATTGACTATTTCAAACGCGTCGGCGTCGAATTAACCGACCTACGCTTCGAAGGCATCGACACCACACCAGAGTACCGTGAACGCCTCTTCTGGCTTAAAACAGGCCAAACCGCACCAGGCGACGTACTACGCATGGAAACCGTCAAATCCGCAGCAGCAAGCCTAGGCCAAGGTGGCGGCGGAGCAGGAGCACTCGGCGCAGGCATGGTCCTCATCCCACAGATAATGAACCAGCAGGGCGCGCCACAGGCAGCTCCAGCAGCAGCATTGGTCATCTGTCCCAAATGCGGAGAAAAAGTGCCGGCGACAAGCAAATTCTGCCCCAACTGCGGAACAAACCTGACACCGCCAAGCCAGCAGGCGATCCCATGTCCCAAATGCGGTAAATCTATCCCGGCTAACAGCAAGTTCTGCCCCGAATGTGGACAAAAAATCGAGTAGGAGCTAGTAGATATGAGTGAAAGCAATAGGGAACTGTTGACGATCGCTGCAGTCATAGTCTCCGTCGTAGTAGCTATAGTGCTCTACGTCGCCGGAGTGATTGATTGGACGCTGATTGTGCCGGTAGTTCTTCTGCTTTCCGGCCTCTGGCTACTGGCGCTTGGCGTTATGCGTATGAATAACCCTGTTAAGTATGAACGCAGCGGATTCAGCACGATGGCGCTAGGGCTTGTAGCTATCGGAGTCGGCGGCGCATGGGCGCTGTTCGGCATCAACTGGCTCTATTCGCTGATAGTGATCTTGGTGGTTGTTGCCGGTTTGGCAATCGCAGCTGCACTAAGACACAAGTAGCTTTTTCTTTCTTTTTCTCTTTTATTGCAATTATAGCTTAATCCTTTACAGCTGGCAGTATGAAATCCTCAAAGAGCATCCATGGGTCATATGGCTTTCCAGTAACCTTAGATGCAATTGCCACCACCAGGTCCTTTTGCGGTATGCAGCAGATAACGTTGCCTCCTGAACCCAGCGCTGAAAACGCTGCAATGCCGTTTTCGTCTCTGAGCCACCATAGGTACCCGTACTTGTTCTGGTTCAACGCGGTCGATTCATCAATCCACGCTTTTAAAACAACCTGCTTCTCCTCCCAAACGCCGCCGTTAAGGTAGAGATACCCGAAGCGCGCCATATCCCGAGGTGTAATAGTGAGCCCCCATCCGCCAACCGTGTAACCTTGAGGATCATGAATCCAACCTTTTACCTTTAAAAATACATCCTCTAAGCCACATGCCTGCATAGGGTTATCCACAATTTCCTGCATACCCAGGGGACCGAATAAATGCTGGTTGGCGAATTCACGAGCAGATAGCTTTGTTGTTTTAGTCAAGATTGCGGAAAGCAGATGCGGCGCTGCAGTGCAGTACTGAAATCTGCCAAGCGGTCCGCCTTGGCCCATAATGTTTAGAGTATAAGTCACCCAGTCCCGTTGCCTGCGCAGCCTATCAAGCGGTTCAAAGCGAAGTTTGCTGTTGGTTTTCCACGCAAACGGCGCAGTCATTGTCAACAGGTGCTTAATGGTTATTGAACGCTTTACGAAATCGTTGGCTCCGGCACTGTATTCAGGGAAGAAATCCAGAACTTTCTGGTCGACGCTTTTGATGTATCCTTTGTCTATGGCTACTCCAATTAACGCGGAGATGACGCTTTTTGTCACTGAAGCCACATGATGCGTGTCGTTTGGACCAAAGCCGTTGCTGTACTTTTCAAACGATATGTACCCATTTCTGAGTATGACTAAGCCGTTTATGTTTCGGTACTGCGTTTCCAACTCTTGGGTTAAATCGGAGAGTTTGTCTGGTGACATGCCGACGGATTCCGGCGCTGCGGTTTGCCATTCTTTTGTTGGCCAGTAATCCCTTTTGATTGGTGCCTTATCTTGGATGTAGATACGCTCCTGTTACTGACTGCGGATTGTTTTTTAGTTCACGTGGGGTTCCCTCGGCGATGACTCGTCCGCCTTCGGCGCCGCCTTTTGGCCCAAGCTCTACAATCCAGTCACATACAGATAAAACCTGAGGGTCATGCTCGATTACTAGTACCGAATTGCCTTTAGCTACAAGCTCATCCAGCAGCTGGATCAACTTGGCAGTGTCATATAGGCTGAGCCCCGTGGTGGGTTCATCGAGCATATAGAGGATGTTGCCTTTTCGGCGTCTCCCAATCTCCTTGGCAAGTTTGACACGCTGTGATTCCCCGCCGCTAAGCGTAGGCGTAGGTTGCCCCAGCTCAATGTAGCCCATGCCAATCCTATCCAGTATCTTCAACATAGCAGCTATGGCCGGCTGATCCTCAAAGAAGCCTACCGCTTCTGAAACACTCATTTCAAGAACATCAAAGATGCTTTTGCCTTTGTACTTTACCGACAATGCTTCGTCGTTGTATCTTTCACCGTGGCATCGGCTGCAGACTTTATCGATGAAGGTGTCGCCGCCCAGCCAGATTTTCTCGTTGCCACTACCTTTGCATACTGCGCAGGCTCCATCTGAGTTAAAGGAGAAGTGCCCGGCAGTCAAGCCCAGTTTCAATGCGTCTGGTTGGCTAGCGAATAGTTTGCGTATCTTGTCCCAGATGCCAATATAGGAGGCTGGGTTGGAGGTGATGTTTCTTCCGATGGGTGCTTGTGAGACTTCGGCGTATCCTGAGAGGTGCTCTGTGCCTTCCAGTTTTTCTGCGACCGTTTCAATAACGGTGTCTGTTTCATCCCCGTTCTCAGCAGGGTTTTCTACATTGTTGGGCGGTTCGTCATGGAAGTAATTTTTCAGTAGGGGCACAAGGGTATCGGAGACAAGTGAGCTTTTACCGCTTCCAGAAACGCCTGCAACTCCCACGAGGCAACCCAAGGGGAAAGCCACTGTGACGTCTTTGAGGTTGTTTGTTTTTGCATGGTTTATCGTCAGTGATTTCGCCGTTTGTTGGTTTAACCTACTGGTTCTGCTGGGCATGGCTGCTTTGCCCGAGAGGTACTGGCCAGTAATCGAGGCTTCGCATTCAAGCAATCCCTTGTAGTCGCCTTGATAGATAACTTGGCCGCCCTCCACACCTGCTTTAGGTCCAATATCGATAACATGCTCAGCCATTGCTATGGTGTTCTCGTCATGTTCCACCACGATAACTGTGTTGCCTAATTCTTTAAGCGCCTTAATGGATGTTAATAGTTCGGCTTTTTCGGATTCATGCAAGCCCACGGTTGGCTCATCGAGTATGTAGATTAGGGAATCCATCTTTGAATCCAGATGCGCGTTGAGGAATAGCCGCTGGATTTCTCCGCCGGAAAGCGTTGGCATTTCCCTGTAGAGCGATAAGTGGCCTAAGCGGGCTTTAACCAGCCGGTCCGTTTTGTCTTTAATTTCTTTAATGAGATTCTTACCAAATCCCGTAAAGCTACCCTGCGCCAAGTCTTCGACGTAGCCTTGGAGTTCATTTATTATCAGTTTACCGAGTTCCCCAATGTGTTTCCCATTCAGGCGTACGCTCTGAGCTTCCTCGCCGACACGGAAACCATGGCATGAAGAGCAAACAGTCATAGCGTAAACATCATCAACCTCGTGGTTTCGGTAGAGCCCGCCCTGCAGGATTCTTGTCAGGCAATAACTCCGTTTATCATAGTTGCTCTCTACAAAGTGGCCGTAGAGAACGTCTGCTTTGACTTCGTCGGGTAATTCTGAAAAGCGCATTTTCAGGTGCTCTTTGAAGCGCTTCTGCAGCAAATTAGCGTAACCGGGCGTCGGGTTAACCCTGTTAAACACGTCTTGGAGGGTCATTTGGTTGTCGGGAACGAGTTTTTCCATGTTGATTTCGAATGTGGCGCCTCTGCCTGAGCATTTGGGGCACATACCGTTGGGCGCGTTATAGGAGAAGTAACTGGCCGGCAACCGTTCCTCTTTACTGCCGCATTTAGGGCATGTTAGGCGGCTATCTACGGGTGTTTTGCAGGCTATGCAGGTCGGTTGGCCTTCTACAGCATAGAGTACGGCGAGTATGTTTAGGATGCCTGTTCGGGTGCCTACGGTTGAGCGTGGGTTGCTTTGGCGGATGACGCTTTGCTGGACGGCTATTGTGGGGCCTATGCCGGATATGCTGTCGAATTTTGCTTCATCTTCGATGCCTGCGAGTATGCCTAGGGAGCGGAGGTATTGTCTGCGTCCCTCCTCAAAGATGATGTCGAAGACTAGGCTGGATTTGCCTGAGCCGCTGACGCCTGTGGCTACTGTTAGTGTGTTTTTGGGGATGGTGACGTTGATGTTTTTGAGGTTGTGGATGTGTGCGCCTTTGATTGTGATATTCTTCATTTTATCGCCTGAAAAATGTTGTTTATCGCTAATAATTTTAAAATAATTTTTAACTGAATCAAATAATTTTTAATTAATTTTATTGCTTTTTGCATTATTATTGGCTCAAACATTTGCGATTACTGCAGTATTTCCCTTTCTTCCCTATAAAGCCTCTCTTTTAATTACAACCAAGCACTCTAAACACGCCAAGAATAAGCATTAGCCTATAGCAAAGCTTTTGGCTCTAAACATTTTTCTATACCCCCGCACAGAACAATTGACAGAAGGCAAAAGTATGTCTGAAGAAATCGTCGGTCACGGTACATGGTACGACATGATGGCTAAGAAAGTCATCGAACGAGAACAATCACTAAAACGCGACATGAGTAGAGTCCGCACAGAAATGGGCCTCGGCGCATCCGGTTTTCCGCACATCGGCAGCTTAGGAGACGCCAGCCGCAGCTACGCAGTCACCCTTGCACTTAAAGACATGGAGTGTAACTCGGAGCTTGTTGCCTTCTGCGACGACAAAGACGGCCTCAGAAAGGTTCCAGCGGGCCTACCAGCAGACATGGCTGAAAAGCTCGAGAAATACCTCGGTTATTCCGTTTCAACTATTCCCGACCCATATGGATGCCACGAGAGCTACGGCAAACACATGAGCAACCTCCTACTCGAAGCACTCGACAAATGCGGCATCGAGTACAAGTATTACAGCGCGAACGAGGTTTACAAGAAAGGCCTGCTACTAAATGAAATCAGAGACATCCTGACAAACGCTGACCAAGTCGGCAAAATCGTTAAAGAAGAAGTAGGGCAAGAAACCTACACTGAAGTTCTCCCATTCTTTGCTGTCTGCGAAAAATGCGGACATCTCTACACCACCCGAGCATATAAGTTCGATCCTAAAACCGATAAAGTCACCTACAAATGTGAGGGGCTTGAAATCCGGGGCAAAATGATCGCTGGCTGCGGACATGAGGGTGAAGTTGACATTAAAAGCGGACAGGGCAAACTCACTTGGAAAAGCGAATTCGCCGCACGCTGGCGTGCGCTTGATATCCGCTTCGAAGCGTATGGTAAAGACATTGCTGACTCCGTGCGCATCAACGACCGCATCTGCCGCGAAGTCCTCAAATTTGAGCCGCCGAGCCACGCAGCGTACGAGATGTTTCTTGATAAGGGCGGCAAGAAAATCAGCAAGTCAGCGGGTAACGTGTTTACTCCGCAGGTATGGTTCAACTATGGCTCGCCCCAGTCGCTTTTACTGCTCATGCTTAAGCGCTTCGTGGGTACACGCAGCCTCGATGTATCTGACATTCCATCATACATGAATGAACTCGACTACCTCGAAGACGTCTACTTTGGCAAGAAGCAGGTCGGCGAGAAAGAAGCCATGCGGCTCAAGGGCCTCTTCCAGTACTGCTATGTCATGAAGCCCCCAGCCAAGCCAAGCATACATGTCCCCTACAACCTGATGGCATTCCTAGTCAAGATGGCGCCCAAGGACAATGTAAACGAGTACGTCGCTGAGAAACTTCAGAGCTACGGCTACCTGCAGAAGGGCCAAGCAATCGATGCGAACCTGCAGCAGCGCATCCAATATGCATTGAACTGGTCTGCGGACTTCAACGAAATCAAAGAAACCACTGTCGAGTTATCAGTCACCGAACGCAAAGCAGTTGTCGAATTTATAGAGAAGCTGAAGACCGAAACCGAACCGGACGCAATCCAGAACGCCATATTCAACGCAGCCAAAGATAACGGGATAAAACCTGCAGCGCTCTTCAAAGTCTTCTACCAGATACTGATGGGTGCACCTCAAGGCCCAAGGCTTGGCCCCTATGTGCTTGCTATGGGTAAAGAGAACGTTTTAGCCGCGCTGGAACGGGTGCTTAGCGGCAAAAAAGAGGAAGCATAAAGCGCTTCCCCATTTTCTGTTTTTGTTATGACATAATCCTTAACTTTTTCCTGTACCAAGTAATTAATGGAGACAATTTTTAGTTAAGGAGGAATCTTGATGGTGGAGATAATGGATGCTGCCACCGGAAAACCTGACCCGTTTAGGAAAAAAAAAGAAAAGAAAACCAGCGGTTCCTCCTGCGGCAACTCACTGGATAAATCCCGCCTGCAAGACATCTTGGAAAATATCCCTTCTGCAGTCGTCGTATTTGAACCGAATGGCAAAGTTATCTATGCTAACAAACGCGCCATCGAATTACACGGCAAAGACCCCTGTGGTATACCTATTGAGAAACAATCATCTGACCTCAAAATTTATTCCATAACTGGCGAATTGTGCCCTACAGAAGAACTCCACATTTACAAAGCCATCTTCCATGGCGAAACCTTCCGTGACGCCCCCATAATACTAGAACGAACCGACGGAGAAAGGTTCCTCGTCAACGTAAACGCCAAACCCTTATACAACGCAGACGGCAAAGCAATCGGCGCTATTGCCATCTTTGACGACGTAACAGAACGAATGCAAACTCAAGAAGCATTAATGGATAGCGAAGAGCGTCTTAACATGGCTCAAAGGATCGCTCACATGGGTAGCTGGGAATACATAATTAAGGAAGACCAAGCGGTGTGGTCAGAGGAGCTTTTCCGCATATTTGGATTAACCCCTCAAAAATTTGGGCCCAACATAAAAAACTACCTTGCACTCATCCATCCAGATGACAGGCCGATGATGGAGAAGCATATGCTTTCCGGCCGCTTAACGGGCTCCGAAAGTTTTGATTATCGCATAGTTTTACCCAGTCGCACGGTTCGAACGATCCATACCGAGCGGATAGTACGTCAGCGAGATGAGCAGGGGCGCCCATCCCGCATTATGGGCGTCGAACAGGACATTACAGAACGTAAACAAACCGAGAATACACTTAAGGAAAGTGAGGAACGCCTAAAGATGGCGCAGCAGATTGCGCATATGGGCAGCTGGGAATACCACGTTAAAGAGGATAAGGCACTTTGGTCAGACGAGTTATTCCGCATTTTTGGTCTCCCAATCCAGAAGTATGGACCAAACATCAAAGAGTATTTTTCAATAATTCACCCAGACAGCATGGAAGCCATAAACAAAGCGATGGCGCTACAAACAACCGGCCACTTATACTCTAAAGCAAGTTTCGATTACCATATCCAGCGGCCTGACGGCACCGTCCGCGCCATACACTCGGAACGGATGATAAGCGAAGTAGATGAAGAAGAGAAAGCCAAAGTTATTGCTGGAATAGAGCAGGACATTACCGAACGCAAGCAGATTGAGCAGAAACTTGAGGAGTACGCCAAAAACCTTGAGCGGCTAGTTGAGGAGCGGACGCGGCAGTTAAAAGATGCTGAGCGGCTGGCGGCGATTGGTCAAACCGCAGGCATGATTGGCCATGATATTCGAAACCCGCTGCAGGCCATCGCAGGCGACTTATATTTGATAACAGAGGATGTAGAAGCGTCACCTGACACGGAGTGTAAACGAAGTGTAAAGGAGAGCTTAGTTGAAATTCAAGAGCAAATAGACTACATGAACAAGATAATCGCTGACCTACAGGATTACGCTAGACCGCTTAAGCCTGAACAGGTGGAAGTTGACTTATGCATAGTCATCCCCCAGCTAGTTGCTACTGTCAAGATACCGCAGAATGTGGTGTCAGTTACAGAATGTGATCGGGCGCTGCCAAGAATCAAAATAGACCGTACTTTCCTTAAACGTGTTCTAGTAAATTTGACTATGAACGCAGTTCAAGCGATGCCAAACGGCGGCAAACTAACCATAAAAGCCACCGCCAAAGGCGGTAATGCCGTAATAACTGTCGCTGACACAGGCACCGGTATACCAGAAGAGTTTAAACCCAAAATCTTCCAGCCTCTTATGACAACTAAATCCAAGGGGCAGGGCTTCGGGTTGGCGGTTGTGAAACGGCTGGTGGAAGCGCAGGGTGGCACCATCTCGTTTGAGAGTAAAGCCGGCGCCGGCACCACTTTCACCTTAACTTTCCCCAATAAATGATAGCCGCTGCCTGTTTTAGAACCACTATTTTTAAGTTCAAGTAGAGTATTTACTACTTTCTGCCCTGAAATTTTGGGGTGCAAATCCGGGTGGGTTCGTCGTCTAGTACGGATTATGACACCAGCCTGCGGAGCTGGAGGTCCTGGGTTCAAATCCCAGCGGACCCGCCATCAACCTTCTAATCAAATCATTTTTGGATGCGCTTGCCGCCGAATGCGTGTATGGTTCTTGTTCCTGCGGTGCGTCTGCAAGCATGTTCGATGCCTTTGGCGATAACGAATTCGTCGCCGGATTCCAGCACGATTGCTTTGCCGCCGATTAAAACGACATATTGGCCTTCTACGCAGACCACGTATTCGTCGAAGGGGTGTGTGTGGGTGGCGCTTACTCCTGCGGTGTGGGCGGTCCAGAACGCCATCTGCTGCCCATCAAGGGCGGTGTAGTAGTAGCCCTCTATGTCCCTGCTGTATTGGTCTTTGTTTTCCACTCGGTTTTTGGGGTTCTTCATGAAAGCTGGAAAGTCATCCATAGGGTAAAGCCTTCAGAAAGGGTTTGTGGGTTCTTCGCTAAATCGTTTCTGCTTTAACAATAGATCAAAATTGTTGAGAATCCTTTTTTCTCTGTGGGTCGGTAGAAATAACCACAAAGAATTCTTTCCAGCGTTGTTGTTCTTTAAACAGGTAGATTAAAATCATAGAATGTTAAACCTCATTCTACCATTTTGATTCGAAAAAGCGCTTGTTTAAGAAGAAGAAAAAATCGTCTTTTTCGGGGGAACCAAAGTTTTTTCTTTCACAGACAATTTTTAGATCAAACATCTTCTGCTTGATTGAATCAAACGTTTTAACCATTATTTTTAGATTTCTCAATAGTCTTGCCCTCATCAACTAAACCCCAGCAACCGACAAACTCCATCTATGCCCCTTGATTTGCCTACCATCAAGCACATCACCAACCAGCCCAACACAACACAAAAAAATTCTGATACCCAAAAACAAAACAGCAAAGAACTGATGATCCCTACAGTAAAAAACCATAAAAGAAAAATGAAAAATTAAAATTAAAAAAAATAAAAACTGTTTGATCTACTGTTAAATAAGGGACGGGGAGGTATCGCTGAGGTAGGTCTAGCCGTTTTTTCAAGCCTAAGTTGAACCTACTGTTGCTGCTTTAAATAGTGGGGTCTAGAAAAAAATCGCAAAAACAAAAAAGAAAGGGAAGAGACTTGTGGTCTCTTATGGTTTCTTTGAGACGAGCAGTGCTATTACTGCACCGACAACAACTACTGCAATGATTACGCCGACGATTGCTGGGAGGAAGTACTGCTCTACTGTTGAGACTGGTGGTTGTGTTGGTGCTGTTGTTGCGTGGGCTGCTGTTACGCTGATTACGCTTTCTGCTTGTGAACCCCAGTAGCTGTTGCTGCCGTCGAAGACTGCGTAGATGCGGTAGACGCCTGGAACTTCTGGTGTGTAGTTGATTGCGTATAGGCCGTTTGAGTCGCTTGTCGCTGTTCCGATGATTACATAGTTTCCGTTGGGGTCAAGCGCCATCAGTGAAACAGTTACGCCTGAAACGTCTGCTGGACGTGGCTGTTGCTGATAGACGTATTCCATCCAAGCGGTCTGGCTTGCTTCTGAAATTGCTGGGACACCGTCTGGGAATCTTGCTGCCTGCTGGTTCTGCTTTGTGCCAGCTGAGATATCCATGACTGTACCCTGAATGAGTACGCTGCTGCCTTGCTCTATGACGTCGTTTTGGATGTTAACTGTGGTTTTGCTTGGGCCTTTGCCTAAATTGTAGATTTGTCCGTCGTATGCATTGAGGAACGTCATGTATCCGTCTGCGATTGCGATTGGAGCGTTAGATGTGCCGAGTCCCGAAGCTGACCAGTCAAGGAGTGTCCAGAGTTCTTCGCCTGTTGTTGCGTTGAGTGCGCGTGCGCGGTAGCCAAGGTATAGTGGAGTGTTTGGTGAGTGCTCGCCGGACATTGTGTAGACGATGCCGTTGGCGAATCCTGCAATGTGGGTTGGGAAGTTGCCCCATGGTGTGTCTGAGCCTGTGTTGGTGCTGTTGCCTGCGCCGCCGTTGCCGTAAGTCCAAAGTAAGCTGCCGTCAGTCATTGAGTATGCATAGACAATTCCACCGTAGCCTGCAACGTACAGGTTACCGTATGCTGGCAGACCCTCGCGTGCGCTGTAATACTGGAATTGTGGTGGCATAGATGGACCGACTGGACCCCAGAGTTTTTCTCCAGTGTCTAAGCTGTATGCTAAGCGTTGGCCTGTTTCGAAGCGGGTCATAGTGAATGCACGTGTAACTGGGTCAAGTGGCTGCATGGAGAGCATTTCAGTTTCGTTGCCTTCTGGAGCTGCATAGTTCTTTAGCCAGAGTAGTTGTCCTTTTGAGTCTGCTTTGTCGTTAATTGCCCACATTGTCCAGGGGTTGCTATTTGGGTTTGGCTGAGAGACTAATCCGATACTGCTGCTGCGTCCAAGGATAACATCACCTGGGAGAACACCGACGATTGCCGGAGCTGTGCTGCCAGTTAGGTCTGCTGAGATTGTTACGTTAGTTGAGTAGCATGCTGGTTTGCTTGCATCGATGACTACACCTGAACCGACTGCGCCAGTGGTTTGAGTGGAGCCGCCGTTTGGCCAACCTGGTTCGTTGTTGATTGTTGATTGGCTTAGGATTGCTGCTGTGCTGTTCCAGACTAGCATGCGGCCTGTTTTTGCTGTAGCGTTGTAGCTTAGTACATAGCGTAGTATGTCGCCGTTGTTTGTGTATACCTCTGTGCCTGATGGTACGTTGGTGAGGTTCATGATCCACTGCTTGTTTGCAGCGTTGTGACCGATCCAGGTATTGCCTGAGACCATCCAAAGGATGCCGCCGACTACACCATGCTGGTTTGCGGATTCGTACTCGACGAGAGATGCTTTTGTTGGGAAGAATGTATTGCTTTCCCAGATTTCTTCGCCTGTAGCTAAGTCTACGCCAACCATGCGTCCGTTGCCGCCTGCTTCACCGTTTGGTTCACGGTAATACAAGACGCCCTGCATAACGATTGGGTTGCCGAATCTTGTGTTGTATGAGAAACCGCTGTAGTATGTTGGTGAAGTTAAAGAGTCTTGACCGTACTGTGTGATTAAGTCGCCAGTTAAGCCGCCGTATTCAAGTGGCTTTGTCCACACTATGTGTGCGCTTGTCGGTGAGATACCGCTTTTCTGCCAGAGGTCAGATGTTGCTGCACCTGATAGCCAGTTTGAGCTGATCCTTGACCACTGATGGTTTTGGCCAAAGATTGGTCGGGACCAGTACTCTGTTGGCAGCGGAATTGCCGGTAAGCCTGTTACTGGTGTCTCTTGTACTGTCAGGGTTGTTGATGCGCTGCTTGGTGTGTATGTGTCGTTTTGGTATGCGCCGCCATAGTTGTAAACTTGGCCTGGGAAGTTGAAGTGCAGCTGGTAGGTGCCTACTTTGTCAGGTGTAAATTGATAATACTGTGAGGATGTTGTGTCTGTTATTGTGGGGAAAATCTTTTCTGTTCTTGTTCCGTCAGGTGCAATGATGGTTAAGTTGTAGTTTTGGTAGCGGATGTTGTTTGTGATGCCTGCGCCCTGTATAACTGTGTCTAGCCAGAAGACGATGTTTGTCTGTTGACCAACGCCGACTGGATTTGGAGCTGCGCTGATGTATGCAAAAGTGGTTATCTGCCATGCGGGTGTATGTGCCTGTATGGGTATGATAGTTATTCCAATTGAAGCTGTTAGTAAAGCTACAAGTAGAATTACAGATAGTTTACTTTTTAGGATATGCATTTTTTTTACTTTCTCCTTAAAGGTAAGACTAACGAAAATGAACAGTCAATACTTAAAGCATATTCATATCAGCGTGTTGTGACAAGCGATCAAGCCCTTTAGCAGAAATTATTCTTCACCGATACAAATTATACTTAAAGAAAGATAAATCGTTGAAAAATGCTTTTTCAGTCAACAAATGTTAAAAAACGCCTAAAAGGTAGAAAGAAAGGGGTTTACTCTCTGCTTGAGAGAACCAAAATGTAGTCTGCAGTGTCAGCACACATGTCTGCAGCTTGCTCAATAAACTCGATTAAGTCATCAAAGATGACCATGGCGCCGCAGTTCATCTCAACACCATACTTGACAAATAAGCCCTTAGCTTTAAGGTACTCATCGTCAATGGAGTGCTCGATGTCTCCGACTTTCTTTGCTTCACGAATAGCCTCGTTGGGTGCAGAAGAGATCTTTTCTATGCTGCCTCTTAGCGTTTGGGCAGTCTCCACAAGTTTGCTTGTCATAAAAACTGTCTTGTCAAGGAGCTCTTTTGGGATCTGGGCGTCGTAGAGCATTTCGAGGCATCTAGCTGCGTCTTTAACGTGGTCTGCTAATGTGTCGAGGCGTTTAACGAGGTGTAGCAGGTCTTCTCGGTAGTCTGAGACTAGGGCTGCACCTTTGGATAACTCCATGAAGGTGTCTGTGCGAAGGGCATCTACTTCCTCTTCGGCTTTGTAGAGGTTTTCGACGTATTTCTTGGCGTCTTTGTAGTTTTTTTCTGAGAAGCATTTTGTTGCTTTCTGCAGCCAAGTTACTGTATCGAAAGCCTTGGTTATCTGTTCATGTGCAAGTTCTAAGCCTCTGGTTTTACGTCTCTGCTCGAACCAGTCGTAACTCTTTTTTTCCAACTACACCAACTCTGTATCTAATCATTACTCTATCTTGTAGATATAACCCTTCTCTTGAGATCGCAGTCACGTATGGTTAGCTAATCGTGAATTGCTCTCATTTACGGGCTTTTTCATTTTATCTGATGCAATCTATAGCAAAGAACCAATCCAAAAGATCAGTTCTAGCTTTGGCTTGCCGATTCATGTGCTTTTTCTGCAAGTTCTCCCTTCAACCTGTTACTTATACGTGAGCAAAGTACCATGAGTCGCTGTTTTTAATACGTTTAAGCTCTTTACTTTTCTGCATAGCAGTGCACACACCTAATTTGACTTTTAGTGCCCTATTTAGACTATCCAAATAAACTAGAGACCTCAATAAACTGAAGAGGCGAATTTAGGCTTGCAGGACAGCCGTAGCTAAGGCGACTTTGTCATCAAAGGTTTTCATCACGGTATTAGTGACCTTTACCGCTAAACCAAGCTTCGCAATCCGCGTCTGTTCAGCCGCATCTCGGCTATCGATAACTATCGCATCCAAGAAGTCAGCGTAAAACTGTGCTACGCCAAAAGCTGAAACCTCAATGCCTAAACCGTTGAGCATCTTGTCAGCAGGACCCTTAATGGTTGCGCCAGCCACAATAGGGCTAACAGCCACTACACGTGCCTTTGTCCGCAGAAGCGCATCCCTTACTCCTGCAATTGAGAGAATTGTGCCGACGCTGACAACTGGGTTGCTTGGGCAAACGATAACCAAGTCAGCATCAGAAAGTGCATCCAGAACTCCCGGCGCCGGCTTGGCTGTGGCTTGGCCGTCGAATTCTGCCGCTAAGAATTGGGGTTTGCATTGGTGCTTGACGAAGTACTCTTCGAAGTGCATTGTGCCTTGTGGTGTTTTGATTTTTGTTTCAAAATGGTCGTTGCTCATGGGCAGGAGACATGTTTTTAGTCCAAGTTTAATGCGGATTTCGTCGGTGACTTCTGTGAGTGTGGCGCCTTGGCGGAGACGGTTGGTTCGGTAGATGTGTGTTGCGAGATCTCTGTCGCCGAGGTTAAACCATGTGTCTACACCTAGCGTTTTTAGAGTGGTGAGTGCATGAAAGGTGTCGTCTTTTATTCCCCAGCCTTTTGCTTCGTCAACTATTCCGGCGAGCGTGTAGGTTACGATGTCTATGTCTGGGCTGATATGTAAACCGAAGAGGTTGATGTCGTCGCCTGTATTGATGATTACCGTTAGGTCTTCAGGCTTTACTATTCTGGCGAGTCCCGTTAGGAATCTGGCTGCGCCCACTCCGCCTGCTAACGCTGTGATTTTCAAGGTGCGTTCTCCAAACTGGGATTTCTTAAGAGCAGAGAATAAGCTAGTTGCCGGTGACTATTAAGTTGTTTAGAAATTGAAAAAGGAAAAGGATTGGTTAGTTTTATTCTGATGATTCTTCTGAAGCTTCAGATTCTTCTTCTGGTTCTTCTGCTTCAGTTTCTTCTTCAGCTTCTTCCTCTTCTTCGGGTTCTTCTGTGGGTGGCGGTACTGGTGCTTCTTTGGGTAGGTCTGTTGGGGCTGCGATGAGTTTGGATTTGCGTATGCCGACGTGTCTTAGTGGAGCGACGAGTTTGGCTTGGTTGTAGATGTCTGATGCGATTTTGCCTAGGACCATTTCCTGTACGAATTGGTCCATTGTTAGTGCTTTGGCTTTGTCGCGGATGATTTTCTCCATCATGTCGCGGATGATTGTTTCCTGTGAGGTCTTTATGCGTGATAGAGTTAGGGCTGAGACGGAGATGCGTAGTTTGAAGCCGTCTTTTGTGACGATGTTGAATAAGCCGTCTACTTTTGTTGTTCTTCTACGAACCAGGCTTCTTAGGAAGTCACGTGAGTATTCGTGTCCTTTGAAGAGGGTTCTGGCTGTTTTGCCTTCGACGTTGTGGATCTGGAAGAACATTTTTAGGTAGTGATGTGAAAAGTCGCCTGTAATGTCGTATAATGTGGCTTCTACGACTCTTCCGATTAGCATTTGTTCCTCTTGAGCTGGAATGCTACCTAGCTCTATGTTGCCGAAGAATGATGGCGCAACGACCATGTACCATGTCTTACTGCGCCATTTATCGCGAATATGCTTAGCTGATTTAGCGGACAAAGGTTATTTCTCCGAACCGTCCCAAAACAATCTCAAAGGTATATTAAAACTTTTACCGTTTTATTAGCGTTTTTTAGTTATTTTCTCTCTGTTGCCCATGTATTTTCTTAGCACTTCAGGGATAGTTATCGTTCCGTCTGCGTTCTGGTAGTTCTCTATTATGGCTACGATGGTGCGGCCTGTGGCGATGGCGGTGCTGTTTAGTGTGTGGACTGGACCGATTGGCGGCGCACCCTCTTTAACTCTGTAGCGGACTCCTAGGCGGCGTGCTTGGTAGTCGGTGCAGTTGCTGCATGAAACGACTTCGCGGTAGTCTTCCTGCGCTGGCATCCAGGCTTCGATGTCGTATTTTTTGGCTGCTACAGTGCCGATGTCGCCTGTGCAGACGTTGACTACTCTGTATGCTAAGCCGAGTTTCTGGTAGATGGCTTCAGCGTTTGCCAGTAGCTCCTCGTGGAGTTTGGGGGAGTCTTCGGGTTTGCAGAAGATGAATTGCTCGATTTTGTTGAATTGGTGTGTACGGAAGATGCCTCGTGTGTCTTTGCCGTGTGCGCCTGCCTCTTTGCGGAAGCATGTGCTGATTCCAGCCATTTTGATTGGCATGTCGTCTAGTTTTAGCACCTCATTCCAGTACATAGCGCCTAGTGGATGCTCTGATGTTGCGATCATGTAGAGGTCTTCGCCCTGGATCTTGTAAAGTACATCCTCAAAGTCGCCTAGTGAGGTTACTCCCTCGTATGCGTCTCGCTTCATCATGTAGGGCGGCACGATTGGCGTGTAGCCCCTGTTTTGGAGTTCCTCAAGCGCGAAGTGCATGAGTGCCATGTCGAGCATGGCTACGTCGTTTTTGAGGTAGAAGAATCGTGCGCCTGCGATTTTGCCTGCGCGTTCCATGTCGATCTGGTCAAGTGGGATGGCGAGGTCTATGTGGTTTTTTGGTGTGAAAGTAAACTGTGGGATTGTGCCCCATTTCTTGACTGTGACGTTTTCGCTGGAGTCTTTGCCGACTGGCACGCTGTCTTCCAGCAGGTTAGGTAATGTTAGTAGGTAGTTTTTGATTTGGGCTTCCTGCTCAACCACCTGCTTCTCTGCCGCTGTGATTTTCTGGTCGACTTCCGCTGCCTTGGCAAATTGGGCGTCTGCGTTCTGGCAGGCCTTTTTGAGCTTCGCGATTTCCATGGTGACCTGTTTGCGGTCGTGGCGTAGGTCGTTTAGTTTGGTGTTGTTTGCTCGCCATTCCTTGTCGAGTGTGATTAGATCGTCGAGCATTTTTAGGCAGTCAGGATTATTACGTTTAGCAAGGTTGGTTTTGACGAGTTCAGGATTTTCGCGGATAAGCTTGATATCTAACATTATGGGTCACAGGACTGATTTCTATCTAAGAAGATGTGCTATTTAACTATACTAGCAGAGAACAGGGCTGAATGGGTAAAGTTTACCCTTACTATATTTGGGTTTTAAATTTTAAATTAGAAGAAAGAATGCCGCCCTGCTACTTCATCTTCTATAACTAGTTGCAGAAACAGCTGATTTTGGTTCTGCAGTTGGTTTGGGTTGCAGGCTGGTTGTGGCGACAGTACAACCAACACAGCTAGCAAAAGCGTCTTCTACAAGCACCTCACAAACCAACCAAGCCACGAGGATAGCTGCGATTTCCGACTAGACCCCCTTATATAAAGCAGTGAAAAACAGGTTCAACTATGCTTAGATATATTTTTGGGCTACCTCTATCAAGCCAGACACAGTCCTGTAGAGAGCCTCTGCGACTTGCTCTTTATCTTTGTCGCCATCTACCCGCACGAGTTCACCTTTCGCTACATACTTCATGTAGACCTCGCGCACCTTCTTTTGTATCTCCAAAGTCTCCATCACCGACTTCTTACGCTGCAATCTCTCAATCACCTTCTCTGGCGGTACGTCGATGAAGATGCATATGTCAGGTTGCAGGGAGCGGGCGTTGATGTTCTTTATCCATTCCAAGCTTAAACCAGAGTTGCCCTGATAGGCGAGTGAGGAGTAGATGTAGCGGTCGCAGATGACCAGTTTGCCCTCGTCGAGTGCGGGTTTGACTTCGCTGTACATATGCTCGATGCGGTCAGCGGCGAACATGAGCGCTTCGGCTTCGGTTGGTAGCCGAGTGTTTTCGTAGAGGCAGGATTCGCGGATGAATTTGCCGATTTTGCCGTGGCTTGGCTCAGCTGTTAGTAGGATGTTATGGTTTTTCTTTAGTTTCTCTGCTAAAAGCGCGGCTTGGGTGGTTTTACCGCTCCCATCCAAGCCTTCGATGACTATGAATATGCCTTTTTTAGCCATACACGTCACTACCAATCTGTTCAGCGTTACACATTATAGGGAGATACATAAATAATAAACCATCCAATCGAAGTGACTTGCTTGCCTAAAGCTTACTGGGGAGAAATCAAGGATCCCGTACATGGCTACGTGTACATTACTGAAGACGAAAAGGGCATAATCGACACTTACCCCATGCAACGCCTGCGCAGGCTACGCCAACTGGCGGGATCAGAATACGTTTACCCCGGCGCAAACCACACCCGCTTTGAACACAGCCTCGGCGTCATGTACCTCTCCGGGCAGGTTCTGATTAACCCAAAAATATCCACAGTCGCATGCAGCGACGAAGTGGACATGTGCCGCATATCCGCCCTCCTACATGACTGTGGCCACGGTCCATTCTCCCACGTTTTTGAGCACCTCCTGCAGAAAGAACTACACAAAACGCACGAGGACATGACCAGTTGGTTAGTGGAGAAAAGCGAAGTAGCGGATAAACTCTCAAAAATGGGCTACAACCCCAAAGAAATCGCCGCGTTAGCCGTAGGAAAACTGCACCGAAAAAACCGCGCCTTCCTCGACCAGATCATCAGTAGTGCTGTAGATGTAGACAAAATGGACTTCATAGTCCGCGATACATACCACACGGGCGCCGAGTATGGATTCATCGACGTTTACCGCCTCATACACGCACTTGACCTCTTAGGCGAGAACTTGGCCGTTGAATTGGGCGCACTATCCGCCCTTGAAGCCTTCGTCATAGCACGTATTGAATCGTTCAAAAGCATCTACTTCCACCGAGTCGGCAGAGCAGCGCAGATCATGCTATCATTAGCCATGGAGAAAGCCAACGAGGAACTCGGCTTAACCTCATTCAAAACACCCGAAGAGTACCTCGCCATAGACGACTACACGATTTGGGGTGCACTCAAGAAATGCAGAGCCTCCAACGAGATCATTAGCAACCTCGAAAACCGCCGCATGCTCAAATGCGCCTACGAACGCACCTTCTACGAGAAAGACGACATGATATCGAAGCTGTTTGGGCAAGAATCCTACCGTCTTAAGGTGTGTGAAGAGATCGCTCGGGAGGCAGGCGTAGCTCTGGATGCCGTCATGATTGACGTGCCCACCGTGCCCTCTGTGCCTTATCATCAGGGTGTATTGATGGGTTCCACGGAGCTTCCAGTGTTCACACGAAGCCCCGCAGGGGAAAAGAAGATGCAGCGCCTAAGCGAAAGCTCCAAAATATTTGAAACACTCAAGGGCTTCATGAACATCCTAAGAGTATACACCGACGCTGCTAACCGCGCCAAAGTGGAGAAGGCAACCTCTGAAGTGCTTGGCAAGATTCCTTCAACTGCAAAAATCTCTTTCTAGCATCAGATATGTTGTTTCTTAAATACTAGTCATTGCTCAGTAGAATAAGAACGCAAGAAGAGTGCGTGGGAAGGGAAACATAATGTCCAATCCAGCTAATGCAGACGACAAGAAAATCCTCAGTGTCAGAATCAAACGTAAGCCAGAACCTCAACCACCCCAGCAGCCGCCGGTGAAATCAACGCTTTACTCAAGAGAGGAAATCCGCCGGTTCGTCAGCGAATTTGTCTCATCATGGATACGCGGCGACATAGTCATCCGTTTCCCAACAGCCGCTGAACTCGCAAAGAAAACCCCGCTAAACATCGCGTTCCCAAATGACCCATCAGTCACGGCGGAGCTAAAAATCAAAGAACACTACGTTGACACGCTCTCCATCGTCGCAGGCATAAAAGCTGTCCCCACCGACGAGCAAGAGAAGGCAATAGATGAAGTCTTCAAGATGATGCTAATGTTCCGCAGCTCAAACCGCATTGAGGGGAGAATCATGTCAAGCGACCTCGACAAGCGAATTGCTAAACTTGAGGAAACCGTCAAGAATCAGGCTAAACTTGTTGACCAGATTACGGGGTACCTGTTTACACCGAAAAAGGGCAAAGCAGCTAAACCCGCTACTGCCAACCCCGCCCAACGTAGCCTCTAGGCGGACACTACTACAAATGGTTATGCCAAAAAAGCCCATCTGGAATAAGCTAGAAGAGGCTTAGAGGCTGAATCTGGGCTTCTGGAAGAGGAAGGTTTATTCAGAAGAGTTTGTATTTTGCTTGTGCTTCGGACTATTGCATGCTCCGGTAGTATAGTCCGGTCAAGTATACCGGCCTTTCGAGTCGGTGACCCGGGTCCGAATCCCGGCCGGAGCACTATTCTCACTTACGTCTTATCCATGTGCTTCGTTCGATCTTTTATGCTCTGAATTTTTATGTCTATCAAGCTGGCTATGGGTATGGAAGGTTTTACCGCATATTTCACAAACAAGATCAGTTTTCGGTTTAACATCAAGCGGCTCCTCCGCAACAGGAGGCGCCCTTGGTAAACTTGATTTACAGGGGAAAAAAGGGGTTATATTCATAAAATAATGCCTTCAGAAGAATAGCTTGTATGCTTTGCTGATAAAGCTGTGTTGTTGTAGCTAAGCAGCTACAAAAAAAAGAAAAAGGAAATGTTAGGGTGGCGGGAGCGGTTTTCCGCAGCTGGGGCAGAAGGTGGCGTTTGCGTCCACTGGTGAACCGCAGTTAGGGCAGTACCTTGTACCTGCCACTGGGCTTGCCGGTGGTGGAGCCGCGTATGGTTGGCTGTAGGGTTGCGTTGGAGCTAGCTTCATCGAAAAGAAGGCTATTGCAAGCATTAGAAATGCTATCCAAACCAGTATTAATCCAACTGCTATTATCGTCAGGATTGCACCGTACCAAAGTAGGGTTCCTGCTGTTCTGAACATGTTTTCGCCTGAACGATCTGCTAGAGTGTTGAATGCACGTCTGAGGTTCATTGCCATCAGCAGATAGAATACGAATGCCACGATCAAGATCACGATAGTGAGTGCAATTGCGCCTATAGCTGCAAGGAATCCGTCAGTGGCTGGGGCGATAGTGAAGAAGCCTAGAAATAAAGTCGATGATAATGCAGTGGCAGCGATTGAACCTATAATGCCGAAGATTAAGCCTTTGAATGCGTGCCCGACGATGCTGGGTTCTTTGTAGTAGTCTGATAAGCCCTTAAGACCGATGAATAGCAAGATGATGCCGATGATGCCTATTACCGGAACGAAGCTTAGGAATAATAGCAATGCACCGATTGCCGCTAACATTTTACTTGAATCTGCGTTACTGCTCAATTTTAAAATCCTCAACTAAAAAGTCAGTAGTTAGGGAAATAAAAGCTTTTACAAGCAACCCAGCGCTTAACAAGCAGTAGATCGCCTGCCCCGTCATCCCAACAGTAATTAAAGCCGACCTACATTGAGAAAACTGGGAAGAACACCACTTTGACAGCCAACACAACTCAAACTTACAGGCAACTTTTAGAGAAAACCAAAGACGCCATGGTTCTCTCCACAGCTGAGGGAGTAATCAATTGGGACATGGAAACCATGATGCCCCCAAAGGGCGTGCAGCAGCGAAGCGAGCAACTGGCGCTACTAAGCCGCATCCACCATAAACTCGCCACAGACTCCGAAATCGGTAGGCTGCTATCTGAAGTGCAGACGAACCCAGAATATAGCGGAATGGGGCAAGCTGAGAAGCGAAACATCTACCTCATCAACAAGAGCTACCGAGAACAGACCGCGCTACCTGAGAAACTGGTAGGCGAATTGGCGAAGCAGCAAGCCATCACCGTGAATGTCTGGAAGAAAGCTAAAGCCAAAAAAGACTTCAGCCTCTACAAAGCAGACCTGCAGAAGCTCTACACGCTTAATTTGCAAGCTGCAGAAATCCTGATGAAAGTTAAAGAAACCAAGACGCCCTACGAAGCACTGATTGACAACTATGAGCCTAAAATGTCAGCGCAGACCATAACTGACACCTTTAACGGTCTCTTATCGGGGCTTAAACCGCTTATAGAGAAAGTGGAAGCCACCGAGCAGCCTTCAAGCAACTACCTCAAGCAGCAGGTACCCGTTGAGGAACAACGTAAAATCACCCAGTTGATCACCCAGACATTGGGCTACGACACCGCTTCACCCAACGCAAGCGGTAGAGTAGACGAAACCGAGCATCCCTTCACCACAGGCTATTACGAGGACGTACGCATAACCACACATTACCATCCGGACAACTTTGCAAGCTCATTGTTCTCTGTGCTGCATGAAACCGGCCACGCAGTCTACGAGCAAAACCTCAACCCTGACTGGATGTATCAGCCGATAGGTAGCCCATGCAGCTACGGCGTGCACGAATCGCAGTCTCGCTTCTATGAGAACATCATCGGCCGCTCCAGCGAATTCTGGACTGGCTTTATGCCGAAAGTACAGCAGGTAGCGCCAAGCCTAGGTAAGCTGCAACTTAAGCCGTTCCTAGAAGCAATCAACAGAGTACAACGCTCAAAAGTGCGCATCGAAGCAGACGAAGTAACATACAGCATACACATTATCATCCGCTTCGAACTCGAACGCGACCTCTTCGCAGGCAAAATAAAAATCGACGAGCTGCCACAGGTATGGAACCAGAAATACCGCGACTACCTAGGCGTAGACGTCAAGGATGACTCAGAGGGTATCATGCAGGATACACACTGGGCAAGCGGGCTCTACGGTTACTTCCCAAGCTACGCGCTCGGCAACATCTACGACGGGCAAATCCTAGCTGCGTTAACTAAAGACACGCCTGACTGGCGCCTTCAGCTATATCAGGGAAGTCTCCAGCCTGTGCATCAATGGCTCAAACAAAACATCCACAGCAGAGGAGACATAGTCGAGCCTGAAGAGCTAATCAAGCAGGCAACTGGATCAAACATGGATTCAAAACCGTTTATCGCTTACCTGAACGAGAAGTACAGCCGCCTCTACGGATTCTGAGTTGGAGGGGGAACTGGAACCTCACAGGTTTCCTTCTTTGTTAACTCATGATAGATGTAGACAATGAGGTAAGCTGCAACTACGCCAATACACATATAGATGCCGCCGTAACCGATCGCGGCGTTCCATACGTTGGCTCCGACGAGGAAAAGTAGGAAGCCGGCAATAAAAACCGCTAGCAGCAACCAATCAATCTTTTTCATTGTAGTTCCCCGATAGGTTAAAGATTCCAATGCAAGGCTTGCCATATAAAGATTTACAGAAAACGCCGCCGCACTAAACCGCGCCTGAAAAATGCAGAGAGGAATCGACAGATATTCGCTAAAAGGCTATGCGCTTAGCAGAATACTCCGCCAATAGTCCGACATTTTTATATACCAGCCGAAATACACACACCGCTGAGGTTGAATCAATGTCGGGTGTAGAAGCAAAAAAACCAAACTCACGCGAAGAATTAGTGAAATTACTTATTGAAGCAGCAAAAAAAGAAGTCGGCTCTAAAGGTAAACCGACAAAACCGACAATCATCGGTACAGCAAAAGAAATGGACATTCACAGAGACACACTTTACTCATGGCTAAAGGAATACAATGTCGATTTCAAGGAAATCGCAGATAAGATGTCGACAGCCGGTGACGAAGCAGACCAATGCAGCGGCCCAGCATACTTAATCGGTGAATCCCTGGTAGGTGAAGGTAACGAGGTTGCACACGTTGACCTCATGGTAGGTGACAAAACAGGCCCAGTAGGCCAAGCATTCGCCATGGGATTAACCACGCTCTCAGCAGGCCACACACCACTGCTTGCAGTCGTCCGCCCAAACCTGCCGCCTAAGCCGCACACGCTCATCGTGCCAAAAGTCACCGTTAAGAACATGGAGGACACTGGTAAAATCTTCGGCCCAGCACAGGCAGCAGTCGCTAAAGCCATAGCTGACGCAGCAGAAGAAGGCGTAATCCCAGCAGCAAAACTAGACGAGTGGGTTGTCGTCGTAAGCGTATTCATCCACCCACAGGCAAAAGATTACCGCAAAATCTACCAGTACAACTATGGCGCAACCAAGATGGCGCTGCAGCGTGCACTCAAGAAGTACCCAACATTAGACAAAGTCAACTATGACAAAGACCGCGCAAAGCACCCAATCATGGGCTTCAAAGTTCCACGCCTATGGAGACCACCATACCTACAAATCGCGCTTGACGCACCAAACCTAGAAGGCGCAAAGAAAGTCATCGAACAGCTACCAGGCAGCGACAGAATCATCCTTGAAGTCGGCACCCCAATGATCAAACGCTACGGCACACGCGTAATCAACGACATCAGACAAATTGCAAAAGACAAATTCGTCATCGCAGACCTAAAGACCCTTGACGTCGGCAAAGTAGAAGTTGACATCGCATACGAAGACACCGCAGACGCAGTTGTCGCAGCAGGACTGGGGCCAGCAGAAACCCTTGACGCAACAGTACAGGAAGCAAGACGCCTAGGAATATACGCAGTAGTAGACATGCTAAACGTAGAAGATGTTCTCGCCAAACTAAAATCAATCAAGGACTTCCCAGACATCGTTATCCTGCACAGAGGCATCGACCAAGAAACAGGCAGAAGCAGTGGCTTAGAGCGCATAAAGATGATCCGCGAAGCATTCCCCAACAAAAAATTCCTGATCGCAGTCGCAGGCGGCATCGTACCGGAAACAGCTAAAGAAGCACTGGAGAAGGGCGCAGACATCCTCATCGTCGGCAGATACGTCACTCAATCACGAGATGTTGAACGTGCAGTCCGAGACTTCCTCGAATTGACACCAGCAATGCGTGAAGACATCGACCTATACAGAGTCCACACAGAATAAACCTAAGATGCGAGCAAATGCTCGCCAATAATTTTTTATTTCTTTTTTTTTGTTTATTTGAATATTTTTATGACTGCGAAAGCCAAGAGGAACAGTATTCCCGTAATAAAGAACACTAAGTCGTAGCTTAGGGTTGCAGCGATAAAGGGTCCAGCGAGTGCGCCGATGGCAGAGCCTAAACCGACCATGCCGTCGAAGATGCCTGCTTTTCCTTGAGGGATAATCTCCATTGATAGCGAGAGCATCATGATGTAGTACATTGCATATGAGAAGCCGAGGATAACAAGTATTACGCAAGTCATCACTGTTGGAAGGAACATATACATGACGACTGCGGTTAAGCTGAAGAGAAGCAGACTTCTGAGAAGTATGTACCTTGGCATGTTCTTGCGGATATCCATAGAGTTTGCTTTGCTTCGAATCAGGAAGTACCCTACGGTTGCGCCTATTGAGTTTAGGATATATGCGAGGTATACGTACTCTGATTGACCGCCGAACACTTGCTGCAGGTAAACAGGCAGCGGAGTGAAAAAGATGCCTGTTGCAAGAGAGAACAAAACGATCGCAATGGCAAACGACGAAAAGCGGTCCTGCCGCAGTGATCCATCCCAGCGCAGCCCATCCATGAGTCTGGCGGAACCCTCAAATCCGCGGTTGCTGAAATCCAGTTTCCGCTCTATGCCAACTAGTCTTCGCTCGAAAATCATCAATGGATCAGCGATTAAGCAAACCGCCAACACTAAAGCAACCACGTTTAGGATGCTGCAGAGGTAAAACGAGTAGTTCGCAAGCAGTGAGAACGCTATGGTTGTTCCGAACATAACCATGCCCGCGGCTAAGCCGATTATGAAGCCGATTTCTGTTAAGCCCTCATAGAAGCCAAAGGAGCGTTCCCAGTTGTTGCGGCTGTAATGCTCAGTAACTAGCACATTCTTGGGTGATTCATGCGCTACGTGCAGGAACTGCATGGCTACGTAGAGGCCGATGAATACCAGCAGGTTCTGGGCAAACGGTAGTGTCATGAGGAAAAGAATCAGCGCTATTGAGGCGAACGAGAGCAGGATAAATCTCTTGTAATGCCTTGTTTTATCACAGAGGTAACCCCAAAGGTAGGATGCGGGTATCGAGCAGAAAATCGCGATAGCTGTCATTACACCGAGCGCAAGCATTGGGCCGCCCAAAATGCTGGTGTCTTGGAATGTAATAACATATAGCGGTATGAATACTGTTAACAGGCCGAAGGCCATGTCGTGGAAGAAGAACCCGAGCCGCCACATGCGAAGACAACGACTTAGAGGTAATATTATAATATTGTCCCAGATGAGAGCGGCATTTGAACTCTAAACAAGGTAGCAGTATATGCATACTCGCCGAGCGATAGATCCATTTCCGAGACAACTAAGCAATCAAATCCTCAGAATAATAGCCTATATCGCAGAGGAAACCTTTGCAAGGGGCTATGTAAAGCGACCAAAAAACAACTGGAAATGATATAAAGTCATTTTTGGGCTAAATCCTTAATAGAGAGATTTTCAACTTCATATGCGCTGGAGAGAATATTCAATGGCAAAGTTCAAAGTCATAGTTTCCGATCCATTATCGGGAGCATCTAAAGTAGTAGAGCTCGAAGAAGGACGCGCAAGCCCACTTATCGGTAGAAAACTGGGCGAAACATTAGACGGCGCAGCAGTCGATTTACCAGCTTACAAAGTGCAAGTTCTAGGCGGATCCGACAAAGATGGCGTACCCATGAGATCCAACGTCCACGGTGGTGTCCGTAGAGCAGTTGTTCTCAGCGGCGGAGCAGGCTTCAAACCCAAAGACAAGGGTCAGCGCAAACGCAAAGTTGTCCGCGGCGACATCATCACTGATGAAATCGCTCAGATCAACATGAAAATTGTTGAACGCCCAGCCGGAGCAGCACCGATTCCTAAACCTGCACCTAAGCCTAAAGAAGAAGCTGCGGCACAGGCCTAATTTATCGGCTGTGTGCATGCTCAAAACTTATAAACTCCCTTAATTAATTCCTTTTATTCATCTAGTATTTATCTGAGACTAAAGAAGAATAAGACTATGAGTAACCCATCTAAGGCGCCTCTCCCGAAACAGCCCGAAGTCAACATAGGTACAATTGGGCACGTTGACCACGGTAAAACTACCCTTGTCCAAGCATTAACTGGTACGTGGGCTTCACGTCACAGTGAAGAACTTAAACGCGGCATCACCATCAAACTCGGCTACGCAGATATGCCGATCTACAAGTGCCCTAAGTGTCCAGAGCCAAAGAACTATACCATTTATCCGGTCTGCGAGAACTGCCAGAGCCCCGCGGAATTTGTCCGCGCAATCAGCTTTGTCGATGCCCCGGGACATGAAGCCTTAATGGCAACTATGTTAAGCGGCGCAGCAATCATGGACGGCGCCATACTCGTTATTGCAGCTGATGAACCCTGCCCACAACCCCAAACCCGCGAGCACCTCGCAGCAGCCGAAGTAAGCGGCATCAAAAACATCATCATAGTTCAGAACAAAATCGACATCGTTGACCAGAAACGAGCACTGGAAAGCTACAAGGAAATCAAAGCCTTCGTTAAAGGCACTGTAGCAGAAAACGCCCCAATTATCCCAATCTCAGCGCAGCGCATGATCAACATTGACGTACTCCTAGACGCCATACAAACAATTATACCCACACCGCACCGCGACCCCAACCTAGCACCTCTAATGTACATCATCAGATCCTTTGACATTAACAAGCCGGGAACCACCATCGACGGATTAGAAGGCGGAATCATAGGCGGCACTATAGCGCAGGGTAAATTCCAAGTCGGCGAAGAAATCGAGATTAGACCAGGCATCCAGACTGAACGTGAAGGCAAAACAATCTATGATCCACTTGTCAGCGAAATCGTTAGCATAAACGCGGGCGAAAGAGACGTTAAAGAAGCAACCTGCGGCGGACTTGTCGGCGTGGGTACACTCCTCGACCCATCCTATAGTAAAGCAGACGGATTAACAGGCAGCATCGTAGGCAAAACAGGCCAGCTACCGCCCACAGTGACAGAGATCACTATGGACACACATGTTCTGGAACGCGCAGTAGGCACTAAAGAGCAGCTTAAAGTCGAAAAAATCAACCCAGACGAGGCATTGCTTCTGCACATCGGCGCAGCAGTTAACGTCGGAAAAGTAGTGAACATAAAACAGAACCAGATAAAAGTAAAGTTAACCCGACCGATCTGTGCGTTGCCAGGCAGCCGAGTTGCCATCAGCAGAAAAATAACTGCAAGATGGAGACTAATCGGCTTCGGAATCGTAAAGTAATTTTTTATTGCTTAGTCTTTGACTAAGCCTTTCTTTTGTAGATACTCATGAGCTTTTATTAGTACATCTTTGCTGTTCTTGAAACTAAGTTTGTCTAATGTATGCTGATAGTCCAGCCAAGCGTAGCCTATATGCTCAAAGGATATTTGGACTTTATCAGTCTGGGATTCTATTATGAAGAAGACAACTTCTTTGTTTATGGTTAAGCCCTGTCTGCGGTAGAAGTAATTGATTGACTCACGAAAGGTATCTATGAACTCTGCTTGGGTTATGCTGGTTTCCTCTTGGAGTTCACGAGTTACTGTTTGTTTCTCTGTTTCTCCCTTCTCAACGTTGCCTTTCACGAAATCCCAGTGACCAGCAGTATAATTCAGAAGCAGATACCGAGTTTTATCCTGGTTGTTAATGTAAACTACGGCGCCGCATGACTTTTCGTGAAGCACTCATTATTCACCTAATTGTGCACCAATTCAGCAATTCTTAATATTTAAAGTAATACTAAACAAATCTGCGGCAAAAGCTTTATGGCTACAGTGCAAGGAATACAAAGTAGGAGCCACTGGCAACTTGACGGCTTCGCCGAAAAAACTTGAACCTATTAAAGTCATTCTGGATTCAAACGCTTTCTTCATTCCGCTGGAATTCAAATTAGACATCTATGAGGAACTGCGAAGACTGCTGAACCGTAACGTAGAGTATGTTCTGCTCTCATCGGTTAAGCATGAACTTGAAGTCTTAGCGTCCGGAGAAGAGCCGAAGATGCGGCGGCAGGCAGATTTCGCGTTGCGGCTAGCGCAGAAGTGCAAACTTGTAGTTGTAGACGACAAAGACGTAAAGACCGACGATGTTATAGTGCGTATAGCTAAAAGCTGGAATACTCCTGTCTTCACGAATGATAGGGAGCTGCGGAGGAGGCTAAGAGATATAAGTGTGCCAGTGATTTATCTGAGACAAAAATCGCGTCTAGACATTGACGGGTTGATATCGTAGATGTTCAAACTGATTACTCTTCAAGATACTATTCGCATCCCGCCCGATACATTTGGTAACCCACTGGAAAAGGTGGGCCGAGACCAAGTAAAGCAGAAGTACGAGGGCATAGTGGATGAAGAATTAGGTTACGTTATAGCCGTAACCGGCATAGAGGTTAGCCCCATCGGCAAAATCATTCCAGGCGACGGTGCAACCTACCATAAAGTAAACTTTTCACTGTTAACCTTCTACCCAATCATACAGGAAGTCGTAGAAGGCGACGTAGTTGAAATCGCTGACTTTGGCGCATTCGTACGCATAGGACCAGTCGACGCCCTACTCCACGTCTCACAATTAATGGATGACTACATCAGCTACGACGAGAAACAAGGCGTACTACTAGGCAAAGAATCTAAACGCAAACTATCCTCAGGCGACCAAGTCCGCGCACGCATCACAGCAGTCTCGCTGGGTAGAGCAGGCAGCAGCGGCAAAATCGGCATCACCGCAAGACAACCATTCCTTGGCAAACTAGACTGGCTCAAAGAAGACCAAGCAGCACCTCAAGCAAAGAAACCAGCAGCCGCACCCAAGGAAGAAGCATAGAGGTAGAAAAGTATGAGCGAAAAAGCATGCACTAACTGCCACTTCATCACCAAAGAAAATGTTTGCCCAAAATGCAAATCTACAAGCTTCAGCGAGGACTACGCAGGCTTAGTGGTCATGTTTGACCCAGAGAACTCTGCAGTCGCTAAAAGCATGAATATTAAAGACAAAGGCAAATACGCCCTTAAAGTCCGCTAAAAACCGGCGGTTACATTCGGTAGCTTCTTAACCTACCGCTATTCTCATATTTTGCTAAGGTTCAACTGATGAAGATAGAGTACATGTTGACTCCGAGGCTACGCACTTTTCTTAAGGAACCTTTCGGCATCTTAATCACAGGCACACCCAAAGAAACCATGGCGGCACTTAAAGCGCTAATTGAAACACAGAAGCCAGCGCGGCTAGTATCAGTAGGTGACGTTGTCTCTCAGAATATGCATGAGTACGGTTTACATCCGCAACTTACAGTTATCGATCATATTTCCCTGCGTGATCAAGCGATACCAAAGCTTGCAGCGGTAGAAACAACAGTCTATGTAGATAATCCGCAGGGAACGATAACGCAAGAAGCCGTCGAAGCAATAAAAAACGCGCTGGAATCCAACGCGCACATCCACATCGAGGTTAACGGAGAAGAAGACCTACTTACGCTAATAGCGGTCTTGTACGCGCCAGAAAACAGCTTAGTCGTCTACGGCCAGCCCCACTTGGGTGTTGTGGTCGTAAAAGCGTCGCTAGAGAGGAAAGCTCAGGTAAAACAGTTCCTAAACGAGATGAAAGCTTCGAAAAGCTAAATAAGAAGAATATTGTATGAACTTACGCCTTAAGTGAACATTAATGCAAGTCAAAATTGAATCAACCAAGGAGAATCCTCTTCTGAAACGGACAGAAGTAGGTTTCACTATAGTTCAGGGTCCAAAAGAGAAAACTCCTCAAAGGTTGGAAGTTAAGAAAGCCGTTGCTGTCGAAATGAAAGTAGGCGACGATGTTGTTTATGTTAAACGCATGCGCACCAAGACAGGAACCAACATTACTCAGGGAGTTGCTAACGTTTACAAATCAGCTGATCAAGCTAAACTCGTTGAACCTGAATACATCCAGAAACGCAATAACCCAAAGAAAGCTAAAGATGAGGCGAACGCATAATGCCGCCAGCACCTAAAGCAGCAAAGCCAGAAGAAGCAGCCGCTCCAGCAGCAAAGAAAGCCGAGAAAGGCAAGAAACAAAAGAAACACAAGGAAGAAAAAGGCATTAAAGCCATGTACAAAGTTGAAGGCGACAAAGTTACGCGTGTACGCCCTTCCTGTGAACGCTGTGGCCCGGGATACTTCATGGCGGACCACGATACAAGATACACATGCGGTCACTGCGGATTTACTCGCTATAAGCAGAAATAAGCAGTTTTAAATCTCCCCACCGCAATTATTCTTTTTTGATCTATAATGCTTAGAGTAAACGTAGTGGTATCTAGCATTTCTGCTGAGCGCTACTGGGATATACATAAGCCGGTTCCGCCTATCCAGATTAACACAAACATCAACGTTGTGGGTATGGAGAAGAAGCAGGATGCATCGTTGGATGTTCCTTTTGTCTTAACAATTGTTTATAATCCATCTATCGCTCAAATGACGCTTAAAGGCAGTGCTTATGTTATCGGCGAAAGAGAAGAACTTGACAAAGTTCTCAAAGACTATGAGCAGAAGAAGCCGCCTGCACCGATAATCATTCAGTCAATTTCAAACGTGGTGTTCGTAGAATCAATCCTGATTTCGCGCACGCTCAATATTCCGCCGCCGGTTCCGCTCCCGCAGATTCCTGAAGCAGGCGCGAAGCCTCCGAGCAAGAAACCTGAAGGCAGAGACTACAGTGCTTAAAGGAAAACTTTGCGTCTAGTCACTAAGTTTCCACGCCGTCAGTGTTATCTGGCGATTCCAATTTTTAATTTATTATTTTAGCCGATGTTGCTTGCCTTTTTGCTATAGGAAACAAAGCTCTGCGGGAGTACACAATCCCAAACTAGATTCACTGTCGGTTTTTATCGGCCGACCTTCAGGTTAAGTCTAAAAAATACAGTTTAATCGACATTGATAGCAGTATCCAACAGTTGTATGTCGGAGCAACCGCAGTTGAAGCTTTGCTATTGTAGCTAAACGATAGGTAGTGCATATCTGGCGCCCTGTATTTGCTTGGGTAGACAATAGAAACGTCTGTTGTCAGGTAGTTTCAGGTGATCGAATTGCAGGGCTATCGCCGTTTTTTAAAAATTAACTGTTTCCGATATAACATGTCGGAGTATAGGAATGTGTGTTCGAGGGAAAGAAGGTCAACACTCTGGATATGGGAACTTGGATAAAACAAAGAAGTGAAAATAAAAGAAAAGGATGGTTTACTTTAGTGGCACGTACATCGAAGATCGTGATGCACCGATACCTGGAGTACCATGTCTAACTGGTTTGTTAGTTATGGCGAACTCACCTAGGTAGTGGCCGATCATGTCTGGCTTTATGTCGATGGCGACGAATTCTTTGCCGTTGTGTACGCTGATCTTTGAGCCAACCATTTCTGGAAGGACAATGAGGTCGCGTACGTGGGTTTTGATTCCGGTGTCTTTGTTTGCTGATTGATTTTCTTTTGCGGTGCGTAGTTTTTCGAGTAAGACGCGTTGATCTGCTGTGAGACCGCGTTGTAGGCTTCTGCGTTGGCGTGATGGAAGCAGATTGATGAATTCGTCCATAGACATAGCTGAGAGACTTTCGAGGCTGTGTCCACGGTAGCTAAATTCTTTCGGCATGTATCAATTCTCCTTTAATTTTAACCTCTGATTGCGCGTTTCTTTTTCTGGCCTGGACCACGAGCTGCGATGAGACCGACTTTCTGTCCTGGAGGTGCACCGTGGCTTGTAGTTGTGGTTCTGCGTGCGCTGCGTTTGCTGCTACCATATGGGTGAACAGCTGGGACCATTTTGCGGCCGCTGGTTCTTGGATACTTGTGGCCTTTGGCTTTCATGAGGTGGAATTTCTCGCCTGCTTTAAGGAACGGCTTCTCGATGCGTCCTGAGGCAGAGATGATTCCGACTGTTGCTAAGCAGTAGTCGTTAACATAGCGGGTTCTACCGGAAGGCAATCTGATCATGGTGCCTTGTGGTGTGTGACCAACTACGGTTGCGTATGCGCCTGAGCTGCGAGCCATCTTTCCTCCGTCGCCTGGGCGGAGTTCGAGATCGCAAACCATAGTTCCTTCAGGCATCTTGCCGAGTGGCAGGATGTTGCCGATTTCAGCGGTGGCTTTTCCACCGTAGGTGATTTCTTGGCCCATAAAGATGCCTTCTGGTGTGATGCTGTACATGAGTGTGCCGTCTTCGAATTCTACTAGTGAGAGTGGTGAGCCGCGTCCTGGGTCGTGGAGTAAGTCTACGACGACGCCGACTAGTTCTGCTTCAAATGATTCTTTTGGAGCGATAGCTGGATATTTTGCTGGAGCAACACGTTTGTGGGTTGAGGCACGGAAGTTTTGGCCGCCGCGTCCTCTTCTTTGTACACGAATACGTTTTCCCATTAGTCAAGCCTTCTTTATGTTTAGAGGATTCCTAGTTTGATGGCTACGTCGGAAGCGCGGAATTCTGGTTTTAGCTTCACGAAGGCCTTCTTTACGCCTTGTGGAGTGATGAGTACGTTAACGTTGTCAACTTTGACTTCGTACATGATTTCGACTGCGCGTTTGATGTCCTGTTTGCCTGCTTTCAGGTTAACGGCGAAGATTAGTTTATTGTCGCGTTCAACCATGACGCTGGCTGATTCAGTCATCAGTGGGTAAGTGATTATTTCGTCTGGTTTCATTATTATGCACTTTCTCCATAAAGTGTTGCTAGTTTCTCGATTGCGCCGTTAGTCCAAACTGTGAGTCTGCCCGGGTGTGTACCTGGTGCAAGCATCTCGGTGTTTAGATTTGTGACTGTTGTTACTTGGACGCCTGATAGGTTGCTGGCTGCGTTGATGAGGCTTTTTCCGTCAGCTACCACGATGAGTGGGCCAACTGCTTGCTTCATTTTGCGACCTCGATGTTTGCCTTTACCTGCTCGTACGTTGCGGCTTTCGCGAACTCTTGTGAATTCTGCGTCGAAGCCCAACTTTGAGAATACGTCTTCAACTTCTTGGGCTTTTGTTAAGCCTTCGAATGCGTTGTCAACGACAAGGGGTAAACCTACTACTGCGTCGATTCTGTGTCCGCGGCCTGTAACATATTCTTTCTGTGCTGTTGCAGCGATAGCGGATGTTAGGGCGAGCTTTGCTTCTTTCTTTGGAATGTTTTTGACTATGATTTTTTCTGCGCGTGGTGGGTGTGTCTGTCTGCCTTTAACGGTGAATGGTGCGAGTGCTGCTCTTCCGCCGCCTTTCATGCGGGGAACTCTTGAGATGCCGCTGCCTGTTCCGCGTGATTCGGCTGTTGTTTTCTTGCCAGCCATTGGGTCTCTGCCTTGTGGCTGTATTCTGTTGGATTGGATTGCTAAGACTGCACGCTTGATTACGTCGGGTCTTATTGGTGTAGAGAAGACAGCTGGGAGATCGATTTTTCCAGTTGCTTTTCCCTGTAAGTCAAAGATTTCTGCGGTTTTCTGTGCCATGTGCTATCAACTACTTTCCTTGTGGACTCTCCACTGAAATATATGTTACTTGCGGTGCAGCTTCTGGGACCTCTGTCGGTGGACGCGCTGGTACCCGTAGTCGGACTAGACGTTTCTCTGTGCCAGCAACGCTTCCTGAGATGATGATGTATGGTCCGTTGACTTCGCCGTATCGGATGTAGCCGCCTTTAACGGTGACGTCTTTGCCGTCTTTGCCGATTTTAAGGATGCGTTTGTTGAATTCGATTCTTTGGTGGTAACCCATTTGGCCTGCACGTGGAATGCTGTACATTAAGTGGTGTGGGTTCCATGGACCTAAAGTGGCGATGCCACGTTTGGTCTTTTTACCCTTATGCTGGAGTCTTGTTACACGCCAGCGTTTAACTGGACCTTGCCAGCCTTTGCCAACGGTTACGCCTGCGACGTCGATGTATTGTCCTTCTTTAAAGACCTCTTCAGGTGTAACGGTTTTGCCCAAGAGCTGTTTAGCATAATCGAATTGCTGCTGGATGTTTCCTCCGCCGATTTGGATTTCTAGTGTTTCCGGTTTCTTTTTGGAGAGGCTTGTTAGTGCTGGCTGTGTTGCAGTGATAACACGTACGGAATCTGTTACGTCGATGTTATCCTGAATTTTCTGCAGCATTGCTTCAGTGTTGAATTCGTCCGGTAGAACTAGAAGTCGGTCGAGGCTTGCTGGTGCTTCCTTCATCCAAGCTTCTGTTATGTTCTTGAGCCCGTATGGTGTTTTTTGGTATGTTCTTATGCCACAAACAAGGATTGGTGGCGTTTCTAGAATGGTTGCTGCTCGCATGACTTCTTTTCCAAAGTTCGGAGAACGCTTTCTGTCTTCGATAGTAAAGATGTAAGTCATGCCTGCTTTGTAGGATGTGAATCCTAAAAGCCTAGGTGAATCTGACTCTATCTTTGGCCAGTATCGAATTCGTGCAGACGGCTTCTTCGCACGATGCCTAGGTAAATAAGCTAGTGAACCATGTCTTGGAGCATGATGTTTTCGATGTCCCATAGTACTTCCGCTTCGCGCCTTTAGCAAATATATTCTGTAGTTATAAACGTTACCGTCTAGAACGCAAAACTATGGTGTTGCTGCATAGAAATCAACTTAGCAGCCTTCCAAGCCACCTAGATGCGCTAAACTTGTGTAGTGTTCCGCTATCGTTTACAACACTACGCATCTAGCAGGGGTTTCGTTTGCTAGACAACACAAACAACACCCACCCATATAACCACAACAGCCAAAAAACAATTAAAGATGCAAGACACCCCTCTTATTCCGCTATTATTTCTATAGGGGTTCTTGCTTCTATGAGTTGTTTAAGTTGGGCTTCCTCTTGGGGAGTCCACGGTAGTCCTTTTGTCATAGCCAAGCCACTGCCTGATTGGAAGGTAAGCGTTGCATTGAAGCCATAAGGTATCTTTCGTAAACACCAACAATTCCATAGTTTACAGAAGCATAGACAAAACACAGCCAAATAGCTTTGGAACCGAGTTAATCTTTACAATTTCTCGTAGGTGCATCCTTAGTCTATAACAACATATGAAGTCAAGTTTCCGTTAGGTCTTGGGCATTTATTGGGCTTTTCTCTTTAACCCATATTCTAAACAGTTTCTCGCCACTCTGCCCATAGCAGCTGGATTTCGGCGCCGCAATCTCCTCAATCAAAACATTTTCCTCACCGAAAACTTCACAGTACTGTAGAAGCCAGTTGTTCATGTGAACGCCATTGCCCACGTACTTTTTTACCCATCGCGTTCCATTAGCATCTATCTTTTCTAGGAATGAGTCTTCATGTGGGTCTATGCAGGTGTCGGGCATTGTATTCAAACCTGTGTAGTCTTTGCTATACATGCTCTTAAATCATGATTATGCAGCGCAGAGTTTTGAATGCCCTGCGGTTAATCTTTATATCACTAATTTTAGTTCTCTGAAAAGAAGAACCCAAATGAATATCGGCTCTATAAACATCAAAGGCCAGTTCATACTTGCACCCATGGCGGCGGTTAACTGCACAGCTTTTCGGATGCTATGCAAAGAGAACCGATGTGGCCTGATCTACACTCAGATGATAGAGACCGACATCCTCAAGAACAGGAAACGAAGCGACGTAGAAGAGATTCTAAACATAAAGGATTACGAGCGGCCCGTAAGTGTTCAGCTAATAGGCAGTAACGAAGAAGACCTTGTAAGCAGCGTACAGACTGTGGAGGAATTCGCCGACATCATTGACCTCAACGTGGGCTGCAGCGAAAAAGAGTTTCTCGAAAGAGGCTACGGCGCATACTTACTTTCAGACCCTACACGGCTAGAGAACATTGTGCGCAAGATGGTTGAGGCCACAGAGAAGCCTGTTACGGTGAAGATGAGGATCGGCTTGGAGAACCAGAAGATCATCGGCGTCAAAGTTGCCCAGAGCTTGCAGAACGCTGGTATAGCAGCATTATGCGTTCATGGCCGAACCGCGGATCAGAAGCTTGCTGGGAAAGTTAACTGGACAAGCATTAAGCAGATCAAAGAAAAACTCAGCATCCCCGTGATCGCGAATGGCGACGTAGTAAGTCACGAGCAGGGACTAGCGATGTTGGAGAAGACGGGCTGCGACTTTGTTATGGTGGGTAGAGGTGCAAGAGATCGTCCGTGGATATTTGACCCGCTAAAGATGCAGATTGACAATCGGGGCATTAAGAAGCAGATTCTCAGGTTCATAGAGTTATACCGCAAATACGAAAATCGTGGTTCGGCTCAGGAAGTTCGCGAGCATGTGTTTTGGATGCTTAAGGACTTTAAAACGACGCAGAACACTCGGGCAGTAATGAATTTGAAATCTATCGGCGCTGTAGAAGAGTTTATTCGATCACTCTGTTAGAGCGATTAGCAGTCGGTATGGCTGCGTTCGGTTCAAATAGTCATACTTTCATATTAACTGATAGGGATTTTTCTTGTTTTGCAGAGTTCTATCGACGGTGCTGCTCCTATTCGGTCTATTAATGTTCTCATCATTGGATTTGGCTACATCGCAGGTTAGGACAACCATATTCATCAGGCCTGATGGCTCAGTCAGCCCAGCATCCGCTCCTCTCCAGCACAGCGGCGACACCTACACCCTCATCGCCAACCTATACGACCCGATTCTTGTCCAGAGAAGCAACATAACCATCGACGGAGCAGGGTACTCGCTTATTGGTCCACTGAACGAAAACCAAAAACAGACAGAGCAAATACTGGGCATTGGTCCAAACGCAACAATAACCATACCCTACATTATCGGGTTAGACTTCGATGACACAGTAAGCGGCGTCACCGTACAGAACCTAAACATTAACTGGTTCAGCATCGGCGTCTACATCCGCACCACAAACAACACCCTGACAGGTAATGCGGTGAAGGATAACATTGTGGGTGTACTGCTGTCGGGCTCAGCGAACAACATATCGATGAATTACATCAGCGATAACCGGCAGGGACTATTCTTCGGCTTCGAGCAGGTGAACGGCAGCTCATTCAATATCCCCGCGGATATAGATGTAAGCCGCAACAGTTTCCTATTTAATGAGATGCAACTCAGCGGCTGCGTGTGCGAAGTTTACAATTTCACTGAGGCACGCCACACTTGGGACCATGATGGCAGGGGCAACTACTGGAGCGACTACAACGGCACTGACAGCAACGGAGACGGCATCGGCGATACAGCATACATAATCGATCCGCTAAACTACGACCGTTACCCGCTCATCGAGAGTCCAGCAAGACAGCCAACGCCAAACCAGCCTTTTCCGACAGAGTGGATTATTGCGGTAGTGATAATCATTTTAGTCTTAGCGGTTGCAGTCTTAATTGTTAGGTTTAGAAGAAAGCGGTAGCCTTTTGAGGACCTACCTACCTCAGAAGCACCTCCTCATCCCTTATATAAAGGCAAGACAGAGGTAGCATCAAGCTTTTGCGGATTTGTATTTTAGTTGCGGTTTGCCGTATAGCGAATACAGTCCATTCGAGTAGTTGGCGTCATCCATGAAACGGCGATTCTGAAGCTTGCGGTTCGGCATAGCCCAAATTGAATTCTTAGGGGTACACACAGAGATGCAGTCGATTAGGTAGCGGGGTTTAGTTTCCCAGTTAATCAACTCTTGGCTGATAGTAATCAGCCCTGCTTTTTGTGCCATTGCCTCGAAGCCTTCAGCGGTCATACTCCAGCTTCTAAAATGCGACTGGAACCCAAACAATTTAGTGAAGCCGTAACTTAGAACATGAAAGTTTCCACGGTCCAGAAAAAGCCGTCTATACGATCCCACGTTAGAGTGGTGTAGCCATGCGACACCGTCTGGTTTGAGCTTCTTTGCCAGTTGCGTGAGGTAGGCTTCCATTACGTCTGCTTCCACATGGACCAGCGAGTCAAAGCTGAACGCGAAGTCGATGGAGCCGTCAGGTACCATGCTGAGGCTTTTGCCGTCGTTCACGTAGTAGTCTATGTGGGTGTCGGTTGAGAATCGTTCTTTGCATTTCTGTATGCAGAGTTCGTTTAGGTCTACTACGATTAATTTGTTGCAGAGGTCTTTTAGGTAGTTTGTCCATCTTCCGAAGCCAGGTGCGATTTCAAGTATTCTGCCCGCCGGGATGTATCTTTGTATTCGGGGCAGCACTACACGGAGCCACTGGTTATTCGGGTTTCCCCAGCTAGTAGACCATGCATCACCGCTGTCAAGCGAGTCCCATGTTGCGGGGTTGTTCCAGGTAGAAATGTTCTCTCGAATGGTAGGCAAGTTACTCACCGTTTAAAATTTAGCGATCTACTTGACTCTATGTATTGAATCCCATAAATAGTTTAATACTTTTTTAGCCGACGTATAAATGTAGGCAACCGTTTTAATGGATTCAAGCAGCCGTATAAGGAAACATCAACAAAACACAGAAGAAAAAGAGAGCTAATGAGTCTGCAGTACGGTCTTTATGAATTCAGGCGGCATCATTGTCTTCGTTGCAACCTCATCAAAACTCAAGCCCTGCTTATGCAGCCTCAGAACCGTCTCCGACATGGGTTCACCGAATTCGACTATGTGGCCGTCAGGGTCATAGATGCGGAAGCTACGCTGGCTCCAAGGATGCTCCTCTACGGCGTGAATGACTTTAACTTGCTGTTCTATTTGCTTGAAGAAAGCGTCGATACCGCTGCATTCAAAGTATATCTCGGCGTTGTTGGCTCCAACCGGGACCTGTTTGGCTTTGTCTTTGAAAATTATGTTTAGGGCATAGTCGGTTCGCCAGATGGCTAATCCGCCCTCGAAAGCTACGTTGGCGCCGAAGTCCGTAGTGATTTTTTGACCTAAAACTTCGGTGTAGAAACGCTTAGATCGTTCGACATCTGCTACGAAGAAGCAGGCTGACTGAAACTTGGGGACTGTGACAGGAGTTAACATAGTTATCTACGGGGATTTGTTTGGCTTCATATTTATTGGTTATTTACAGCTTGCTAGCCAAAACCCCGTATACAGAAGCATCACAGAACACAGACTTTACCTTTAATTATCACATCACACTCCAAGTTTTCAGTGAACCATTTATGCATATAGCTGAATTCCAAGAAATGATGAACCGCCTATACGGCAGCCGCGACAGAGCACGCGGAGTCGACGGCACCTACAACTGGCTGCTTGAAGAAGTCGTTGAACTTGGGCAGGAACTCAAAGGCAATGACCGTGTTGCGCTGGAGAAAGAATTCGCTGACGTCATCGCCTGGCTCTCATCCCTTGCCAACATCATGGGCATTGATCTTGAGAAGGCGGCGCTGGCAAAGTACCCTGACAAGTGCCCCAAGTGCGATAGTTTCCCCTGCAAGTGCATACTCTAGCCTAGACGTGTCTGGCCGGTTCCAGTTGGCATCCACACATATCGTCTATCGCCATGGCGCTCCACAGTGCCCTCAGATTTTAGGAGCCGCAGATGGTACATCACGACGTTGTAGCTAAGTTTGGATTCCCGGGCAAGTTTCGCTGCACCCAACCCCTGTATGTCAAGCAGCACCAGAATCTTGGTTCGAGCAGAGAGCCCGCTTTTGACGTTGCGGATGCTCTTCAGGTACGCGTTGGGGTGCCAAATCTGCTTAATTGGAGGTCACCAGTAGAGTGAGACGTTGTTATCCTTGAAAAGCTTATGCTAAAAATCGAACAGCTTCGTCTGTTTAGGCTTTTTATTGTCAAACATCAGCGTGATTTCCTCTTGGATAAGATCCATGCGCTGTGTGTAGTAGCTTGCTAACCCGTATTTGTCGACTAAGTGATGCGCGGCTTTTAGGTACTTCTCTATGTTGCCGCGGTAGACGGTCAAGGTGAGGTTGCCGCCGCATCTGGTGCATTTACCCACGAGGGGCAGTCGGCGGTATTTGGCGTTGCATGACTTACAGCGGAAGCTCTGAGTAGAGAAGGCACGCATGTTTCCGGCGATGTCACGCATGAGGTGACAGTTGAGAACTTTAAGCGCGACCTTTTTTGGAACGACTGCATCGATTTTTTCGGCTAGCCCCAGTTGCATGTTGAGTTTGTCGTTCATGGATTTGAATTCCTTGTAGCTGCTGTTGGCGTTACCGAGGTTGATGCTTGTCGTGGGGTTTGTGTATTGGAAGCCTTCGAATTGGCCGTCAGTGTTCAGGCGGTGGCTAAGCACATCCATAAACGCGCTTACTGTTCGTGATTCGCCTTTGGTCCAGGTTTTAGTGTAGAACTCGACGGGGTAGCTTTGGCTGACGTCGAAGTCGTGTGCTTGTCGCTGAACTTCTCGGGTGTTGCAGAAGGGCAACATGAGGATTGGGGCATCCATGATCCCGCCGATTTGGCTGGGCAGGAAAATCTTGGAGAAGTTGATGAGTGTATCGAGTGCCAGCATGATGGCGTCTTCGTCGCCGTCGCAGTCTCGGCGTTTAGCTGAGTGCCAGACGGGATGCGCGTATATGAGGTTGCGATCAGTAAAACCGACAACACGTCCGAGAATGCAGGCACAGGTGTGTGGTGCGAGGCCGAAGATGAGTTGGCCAACCATGTCGCTGGGTTTTGTGGCTTTGTAGTATGGCGGTAGCTTGTAGACTTTTTCCAGCAGTTCATCTATGAAGCCTGCCACGCGGATGAGGTAGTCGGCTGCTTTGTAGGGGATTACGACGTCTTGGATTTTAAGTTCACAGACCTGATTTGGGTCGGTTAGTGGGATGCCGTGGGTGTCGGAGAGGTAGCCCATTTGATGCATCTTCTCGATGGAGACGCCGATTTCGGCTGGCGTGATGTGGGTGAGTGGTGCGTTGGTGCCGTCGAAGCGGATTGTGCCGTCTTTGTAGGTTGACACGCTGTATTTGGCGCGTAGGATTCCCTTCTCGATCATCTCAGGAGTTTTGTCGAGGTTTGTTAAGCCTTTGACGCCTCGGAGCATCTTTGGTTCGGAGCAGCCCAGCCGGGTGCAGGTAGCCGAGATGACTTCTTTGAAGTTGACGGGTTGCCGCTGGTAGAGCACAGCGTCGGCTTTGCAGCCTCCACAGTAGTTGTCTTTAAGTGGGCGTCCGCAGCGGGGGCAGCTTTTCTCCTGAACGGTGGGTATGCCGCAGTTGTCGCAGGTGAGTTTGATAGTGTAGGCTTTGCATTCTGGGCATTTGCGTTTAACCATCTCGACGAAGACTGGGCCTTTTTTGGCGGCGGCGCAGAGGTCTCGGTGGCTGCCTCCTGCTAAGCCTACGGGGAACAGGACGTGGACGAGTGGGCGCATGTCGCGGTGTTTGGCTTTTTCGGGTCTGCCCATGCGGCCTCCTACGTAAGTTGGGGCTTTGTCTTTGACTGTGACGCCGGAGGTTTTACAGAGCAGTTCAAGCACGGTTGCTGCCTGGATGGGTTCGGCTAGCCGTGACGTGCCATATCCCAAGGTGAATGCGAAGGAGGCGGCGTCTTCGCCTGTAATTGTCACGTTGCCCTCAACGAGTTTGTGGGGGATGAAGATTTTACGCAACGCCTTTACGACGTCGTCGCCTGCTGCTCCCGTGATCTTAGAGGCTGCCCCGTCTGTCACGATCACGTCACAGGCAGCCAGCCACTTACGCAGCGCTTCAACTTCGGGAACTGTTGTTAGGCTGGTCCAGTAATGGGTACAGTTCGGCGCAAGCGGAACAGAGAGTGTCTGGCAGAGTGCGGCAGCCTCAACAATGGATGGCTTAATCTTGAATGGGTCAAAGATGAAGCCCTCGAGGCGCTCAGCGGGGATTCTGCAGGCTTCAGCGGCTTTCCCGATGTTGCCGCCGTTGAGTGCTAAAACAGCGTTCTGCAGGTCCTTAGCGTACCATTCTTCGACGTAACCTGAGGGAATCAGGGTTTTGTTGCTGTAGAGGAAGTCGCCGAAGTCGATGAGCATGTCGCCGAGGTATAAGATCTTGGCGATTTTGCCTTTTACCTCCGGGAAAGATTCGAGTGAGACGCGTACGACGGAATTGTCTTTTAGGAGCACAACAGGCTTTTCGAGGCTGTCGACTGGCAGCGTGACCCCTCCTTTGCCGGGTAATTCGAGGCGCATCTGCGTGCCGCCGGCTAGGAATCCTTCCACCACAGACATGGTAGCGGGGTGGATACCGACAGCTGAGAGTCCCGTGTTGCGTGATCGGCCATAGCGCAGTCGGAAGCCACCTCGTGTTGAGGGAAACGCAAAGATCGGGCGCCCCGCGATAACGTCGTCCATGAAACCGGCTGATTTTTTCTCGGATTTCTTTTTGAAGTTCTTGAGCCAGTCCCACTCGTGGAAGTTGATTTTATCACAGACCACCCAGACTTTCTGGGCGCGGCCGACTATGCCATCGTTGATGACTCGAAGGGCGCCTCCGCGGACGCGGTTGGTTTCTACGCGTTCGAGGTTGCGATACGATGAGACTTCGACGGGGTCGGATTCAGTGCCTGTGCATTCGACGGGGACAATGTTGAGCGCCTTGCGGAGTTCCTCATCGGGAATGTGGTACTGGAAGCGGCCTACACTACGCTCGTAAAGCCTGAGCTCTTCTACGAATCGGGAGACTTCCTCCTCTGTGGGCTTATATACATCTAACTGTAAGGTGCGACGTACATAGTCGGCTGCTACAAGCGTCAACGCCTGGTCAGTACCACCGGCAGAGCGAATAGGGCCCGCAAAGTAAACTCCTAAATAACGTGTTTGATCAGCGTTTTTCTTAATTTTAACATGTGCGATGCCCTGGATTGGGGCGGCGGTTAAGCCCTCGGTGAAAATCGCCAGCGCCGTACGGATGGCCTGCTCGGCTAGCCGTTCAGGTTCCTTTTCCTCATCGGTCTGGGCGAATTTGCCTTCAGCAATCTCTTTGGCGGCAAAAAAGGCGATTTCTTCTCGGGGCATTTTTTTGCTAAGTTCACGGATGCTTATGGCGACGCCTTTGGGGCCGACTAGACCTTCGACAAGGTCGGCGATGTCCTGCGCAACAAGGCATTCGGTCTTTAACGCGGGGTCGAGTCCGCGGGATCTAGCGGCGTCGCTGATCTCATATAGCCGCTTGAGTTCGGCTTCCATGGTTTCAACGTATGTCCGGTATCCCTTGCTTATGCCGCTCGTGATATTCAAGGCGTCACTTCACAGCCAAGATATGCGCTAAGGGTATTTTGGGCTTTCGAAAACAAAGAGAGGAGTGCTCCAAGAGATAGGCTTACTTGGCTTTTTTGCGTCGGGGTTTGCGTGTGATTTTGATTTTAATTGCAGCGATGATCTGTGATACGCGTTTTTTGCCTTCGAGGGATTCTGTGATGTTTCCTGTGACGATGATGTCTGCGCCTGCCTCTGCCGCGGCTTGTGCTTGCTCGGGGGTTTTGATGCCGCCGCCAACGATTAAGGTAACGTTGGTTACAGCCTGCTTGACGGCGCTGATCATCTCGGTGGGCACTGGAACCTGTACGCCGGAGCCGCCTTCAAGATAGATAAAGCGCATGCCCAGGTATTGGCCTGCTAACGCGTGGGCAACGGCTAGCTCAGGTTTGTCATAGGGGACTTTGATTGCTTTACCAACTTTGCCGACTGTGCCTCCGTCGCCGACGACAATATATCCCATCGAGATCGGTTCGATACCGAATTTCTTTATGTAGGGTGCACATAGGATTTGGGCGCCCATTATGAAGTAAGGGTCAGCTGAGTTAAGCATGGACATGAACCAGATGGCGTCGGCGTGACTGCTTATGCCGGTCACATTGCCTGGGAAAAGGATAATCGGAACCTTCACCGTGGCTTTGATTGCCGCTACAACTTCGTCGAGTTGCTTTTGAGAATCAACAGTTGAGCCGCCGATCATTATGGCTGCTGTTCCATTCTTGGCTGAAGCCTCTGCGACCTGCGCGGCTGATTCAGGCGTAACCTTTTCTGGGTCGATTAGCGTCATATGGATTGAGCCGTCGGCTTTGATTTTGTCTAGCAAGTACTGCTCAACAGGCCCAGCCATATAGGGTTCCTTCCGGTTATGCTTCTTTTTTACTCGTCGGAGTACGCTTCAAGTTTGCGTACACTCGGTCAGTTAGCATGCAGTAGACATCGACTTCGCCCTGTGCAGATTTGGCGGTGAATTCCTCTTTGAGGCCACAGCTGCTGCATGTTGCTACGGCTTGTCCACCTTCGTCTCGGAAAATTTCTACTTTGACGGTTTCTTTGCCGCATCTAGGGCAAGAGAAGAACTTTGGTAACTTTTTCTTTGGAATATGAATAGTCTTTTTCCTTCTTCGCCCCATAAAGTTTCCTTCTACATAGTTTGGATGTTGTCATTATTATTTATCCTTCTGCTTAAATACTTGCCTACTAACCTTGACAGTGAGGCTGCGAAAAACCTTGAAGTTAACGCCTTCAGTACTGACCATAGATTTTTCTGAAACTCAAACCCGCATATGCAGATTCATCAAAGAATACGTCAAAAACGCCGGCGCCAAGGGCATCGTGCTAGGACTCTCCGGCGGAGTAGACAGCACAGCAGTAGCCGCGTTATCGAGCCTTGCCATCGGAGGCGAAAACGTGTTGGCTCTGCTACTACCAGAGCAGGAGACGTTTAAGCAGAAAGACATCGACGACGCCAAAACCGTCGTAGAAATATTCCACCTACAAACCGTTACCGCTGACATGACCGAAGTCCTCGACGGCTTCTATAGGAGCATCCCAGCCTACAAGGAAACCGACCGTCTGTGCAAGGGAAACATCAAAGCGCGCACCCGCATGGTATTCCTCTATTATTACGCCAACAGCCAAGCGCGCATCGTCGCTGGAACATCAGACAAATCCGAAAGCTACATGGGCTACTTCACCAAGTGGGGCGACGCAGCATCAGACATCACACCCATCATCGACCTCTACAAAACCCAGGTACGCCGGCTAGCCGTGCACCTTGGAGTCCCAGAGGAATTGGCAATGAAGCCAGCCACACCGTCGCTTTGGCCAAACCAGCTAGCTGAATCCGAGTTGGAAATCAAATATGAAACCCTTGACCTAATCCTCTACGGCCTAGAGCGGTTTATGAAGCCGCAGGAGATCACCGAGCAACTCGGCATCGAGGAGGCAATTGTTAACCGCGTGCAGAATCGCATACTCGCAACTGAGCATAAGCGCCGTATGCCACTTTCTCCTAAGCTTGGTTTCCGTACTCCTGGAAATGATTTTAGGGTTCCAAGACATAGTTACTAAAAGGGAAAACGATGAAATCTAAACTTAAGCTTGCACTCTGCCAGATAGCACCCAAAAGAGAAGACAAAACGGCAAACATAGCAAAGATAGAGGAACTGGCAATCAAGGCTAAAGCGGCAGGTACGGATTTAGCCGTTTTCCCCGAGATGACACTAACAGGCTACGTTCTCAATGACCAAGTTTACGGGCTAGCCGAACCTATTCCCGGCCCTAGCGTAAGCAAAATCGAAGAGGTAGCAAAACAGACAGGCTTGCACATAATCTTTGGTATGCCAGAGCTCAGCGACAAAGCGCAGGCAACAGTCTACAACACAGCCGTGCTGGTGGGGCCAAGCGGGTTAATCGGTAAATACCGCAAAATGTATCTCCCAACTCACAGCGTATTTGAGGAGAAGCGTTACTTCCGAGCCGGCTACGAGCCAGCAGCCCTCCAGACCAGCCTCGGCACAATCGGGTTAACGATCTGCTACGACGTTTTCTTCCCCGAGGTCTTTCGCATGCATAGGCTACAAGGCGCGCAACTTATAGTTTGCATTTCAGCTTCGCCAGCCGTCCGTAAAAGCTACTTTGAAATTCTAACTGCTGCCAGAGCACTCGAAAACACATGCTATTTGGCTTATGTTAACCTTGTAGGCATCGAAGACGGCCTTCAATTCTGGGGTGGGAGCCGCCTTATCGGCCCAATGGGCGACGTTTTAGCCAAGGCAGCGTATGATCAGGAGGATTTTTTGGTCTGCGAAGTTGATTTGGCTGATATTCGTACCGTCGAAACGTTTGTTCCTACGCTTCGGGATCTTCGCCCAGAGTTTTATGATAAGTTAAGGGTGCTTTCCGAGCAGTTCTAAAGCATCCTCCATATATCCTCTATGGTAAACGGCTGCGTCACAGCTGAATCACAGGTTGTGATATCAAGTGATTTGGGGCTTAAATCACGCTTTTTTGGTGATGTCACGGTTTTTTTCCATGTTATCACATGTGAGGTTGATATGTAGAGGTGTTTTTTGCTGCTAGTATTGGCAGCTAAAAGTGTGTTTAATTTAGCTAGGAATGTGTATTTTGGCTGGTGTTGTTTGTTGGACGTTTGCAAAAGTGCATTTTTTATGTAAAGTTCAGGCTTTTCCGGCGATAAAAACACCGAGAATTTAGCCTTTATTATGTTAAATGCATTAAATATTGACTTGTTTAATGTTAGGAGTAAAATTTGAATCGCTTTAAGCATTTAAGCGGTAATATGGGCTGCTTTATAGGCCGTTTTCGGGGTTATGTGGCCTTCTAAAGGATAAAAACCCGGATGGGTATACAAAACTGTATCCATTTACTATATGGAGGAATTCGTCAGATTGAAGCTAAAAGACGGTGTAACAGCATGGTTAAACGGGGCATTAACAGACCCCATTGTACAAATACTGGCTAAAAACAGCCAATTAACTAAAACGCAATTAGAAACGCTCCTTATTGACATTTTGTCGGAAAATATAGCGGGGAAAGAGCTAAAGTACGATGAAAAGGCCGCCTTAAGGCTAACAAGGGCTAAAATAAGCCGCGGATCGTTTAATAGGACTTTAAAACAGTCCCGTGAAAACGTCATAAAATCTATCTACACAGTGCTATTACTAGGTTATTTGGGGGTTTTTGAGAGCACAACTCTTGACCCGTACTTAGAAATAGCTAACAAATTGCACGAATATGTCGAGGCACACCAGGACATACCCAGCAAGGAAGAGGAACTAAAAGATCACGTAAAACTCATAGAAATCATCAGAAATGAGCTCGAAACGAGCCTAAAACGGCTTTCTAGCCCATCACAAGAGCCTTTGTGACGTCACAAATCACAATTTTTCCCATGCTTTTCCTTGATTTTTTAGGAAGTAAATCACGCGTCACATATCACATTTTAACATGCCCTGTTTGCCAAAAGAAGCTTAATTTAGACGTATCTTCAAGTATATCTAAATCACAGATTGACGTTATTATGCATTTATGTGATGTGTGACGTCATAGTTAGGCTCTTTTAGGCCACCGATATCCTTAAATTTCCATGGAATATACTGTGATGTGTGATGCAACCGCTAAAATCACGTGTAACAATCACAAATCACGTAGAATCACACCGAATAGCCGTTGCGTCACGGATAAATCACAGGTGAAAGCATCACGGTTGACCTCACACTGGTAATCTTAGCCGTACTATTAACAGTAACAGCGGTAGCATCATACGAATACTACCGCCAAATACGCAAAGTACAGCACCAATACGAGGCAACCGTACAGGAATACGAAAAAACCCACCAGCAATACGAACAAAGCTACCTGCAATACCAACTGAGTTTACAGGAATATGCTAAAGCAAAAGACTTCTTAGGCGATATAGTGCTAAGTTTCGGCCGCGAACTTAAGCGTGAATCAGAAAAGTTTGACACTATGCTGTCAAAGGTCGAGGGCAGCTACAGCACCGCGGACGCCAGCTATCGAAAAGTAGAGAGACTAGAAAACAAGATCGAGCCGATAGAGACACAGCTCATCGCCATCACACAAACCCATCGGGAACTCACACAGAGCATCACAGCGAACTTGGCAGAAAACATACAAAGTAACACTGCCGTAAAGGCTGAGTTAACCAGTGAAATGTTAACGCTACAGACTAAGTTGCAGGAACTCGTATTGGCACAGGAAGCAGCCAAAGCAAAGATGACGGGCTTAGATGAACAAGTCCAGAAGCTAGCCGCAGCCCCACCGCAGATACAGGAAATTAGAACCGAAGTTGTGTTGCCGGCTGTTCCCATCAAACGTGACAAGGCCTTGGCGGCGTTGACTGAGACAGAAATCGTGGTGCTGGAAATGCTTTCAAAGGAAGGAGCTAAGACGGCGCCTGAGATTAAGGAGAGGGTGGGGCTTAGCCGAGAGCATACGGCCCGGTTGATGAAGAAGATTTATGAGGAAGGTTATGTGGAGAGGGAGGCAGGTAAGATTCCGTTCCGTTACACGATAAAGAAGGAGATGGAGGCGCTGCTGCAAAAGACCGAATCTACGCCCCCGTCGCCTCCGCCGACAGCGCCGTCTGTGTAAAAATTTTTTCGTTGAGGGAAAGGTAGTGCTCTAATCAACTGTTATATTTTCTTTTTCGTAGAGTAATCCATTGATTGAGAGCTTGGGCTTTCAATAGTTGTTTGCCTATATGCTTTATTAGCCGTTTTATGCAGAAACGTATGGGGTGTCTCTTAGGTCTATGTTTTTGGTTAGGTATGAGGGGGAGGTCACTTTGAGCAGCGTAGGACCGTCTTTAGCTCTTTATATAAGGGGAGGGGGTTCTGTGAGAGCAAAAGAAGCATGTCTACAATATCACTCGCTTGTGAAAAACTGTGAAACACTGTGAACAAGTTGTGAAGTTGTGTGAAGCTGTTTATGACCCTATTTTATGATGCGTTGCTTGATTGCTGCTGGAATGTTTGGAGCAGTCTTATACTTTAGGTTGTTAGAAGTGCCTGTGCGCATAAGCATACCCTTTGACGCCATACGAGACAGATAAGTGGAGATTGTGCTTAAGCTAACGGGTTCTTTTAGTTCCTGTTCATACACAGACTGAATATCTTTAGAAGTAAACCAGATCAGTGGAAAATTCTTATGGATAACTGATTGAACTTTCTCGAAACGTGACATTGATCGGCTAGCTGGTAGTGCTGGGCTCGTGCTAAGCGATGGAGCTTCATCTTGTGATCCGCCTAGCAATTCAACAAGATCAAGCAGGCGCAGAGCTTTGTCGCGGGTCACTTGACCCTCAAAGGCAATCGTGTATCGATTACCATCGTTGTCGAACAGCTCAACGCGCATTTTACGAGCCGGCACTAATTTGACACCTAGGTTGTTCACAACTCTACTGCTTCACAGCATATAACTGTGATGGTGAATCAGGGCATTGTAAAAAGCTCAATTTGAGCATATTTTTGGTATAGAGTAGTTTTTTGGTTTGATTATGGGATTACCAGCTTCACATGTTCTGTAACGACAAAATAGCTTATCTTTCACGGTTAGATCGGGTTTTCCAGTAGAAGTCAAGGGGTGCCACCTTCACTGTATACAAGCAGAATTTGGGTAAATTACAGAAAACGAGGCTTGTTAAGTAGCTGATTTTTTGCTATTTCACACATATTCACAGTTTTGTGAATGTGAAGCGAAGCCAAACTTAACAATGAAAAAGTCTTGAAAACTCTGTAGGAAGATATTGACCGAGTTAGTTGCCTACTTGGTGGATTTCGTTGGGTTTTTCCATGGTTTTAGGGGTTTAGCCACACCCCTATGTTTCCAGTCGAGTATTTTACGGTAAAAAAGAATTTTGGGAAGCCCTGAAAAGATATTCAGAGGCTCTGTCTAATTTCTTGGATAACTACACTTAATATACTAAATGTCAATTAACTATTTAGAGTATATATTTTCATATATTAATAATAAGAATTATCTTTATAGCAACTATTTTTTCCAGTAGAAATCAACGGGTGTGTGTTTTCCTCCATTACATTGATTACTATCGCTTGTTTTCATCTTGTTTTAGGATAATTGTGCTTCCAAACCAGATTTCTGTACTATACTCTTTATAGGTTCCAATAGAAATAACGGTTGTACCTCTGAAGAATAGAATGGTGGGTAACATATGGGAAACTCTATACTAGATGACGTATTCGACAGCTTCGTTAACGGCGCAAAACTATTCAAAGACCGCGAAGTCCTAAGACACGACTACCTACCAGAAAAGCTCCCACACAGAGAAGATCAAATCCGACTATTAGGCTCAACAGTAGCACCTGTATTGAAAAACGCAAGATGCTCAAACATCTTCATCTATGGCAAAACGGGAACGGGAAAAACAGCTGTCGCAAAATACGTCCTAAGTCACCTTGAATCAAAAGCCAAAGAGTACGGTGCCCAAGTAAGATTCTGCTACGTTAATTGCAGAATGACTGGCTCGGAATATCGAGTTTTCGCAGCCCTAAGCCAAAGCGTAGGACTATCAATTCCATTTACTGGTTTATCAGTCGGTGAGGTTTTCGACAGATTCCGCACGGGCTTAGACCAGTCTCGCATAATATTCATAATTGTTCTGGATGAAGTTGACGCACTAATCAAGGACCGGGGCGACGCATTCATGTACGAACTTACCAGAATCAACGAAACACTCCGCCAGAGCAAAGTCTCAATCATCGGCATCTCAAACGATCTGCGCCTAAAAGAATTTCTTGACCCAAGAGTCTTCAGCTCCTTAAGCGAAGAAGAACTCGTATTCCGCCCATACGACGCAGGAGAACTCCGAAATATCCTTCTTGAACGCTCAAAACTTGCGTTCCAAGATGGCGTGCTATCCGAATCGGCGCTAAGCATCTCTTCTGCTTTGGCTGCAGCTGAGCATGGCGACGCCAGACGTGCACTTGATCTTTTACGTGTAGCAGGCGAAGTGGCTGAACGTGCAGGCGCAAAAGCAGTAACAGAGGAACATGTCCGCCAAGCCGAGAAGCATATTGAGCACAACCGCGTTATCGAAGCCCTCAAAAACCTCACATTACACTCGAAACTGGTGCTGCTAAGCGTTTATCACCTAAACAAGTCAAGTGCATCAACCGGCGAAATCTATGAAGTCTACAACGAACTCTGCGGCGAAATGGGCGCTGGACTACTAACTCAGAGACGCTTGAGCACTTTAGTTAACGAGCTTGACACCATGGGGTTAGTGAATGCCCGCGTTGTCAGTATGGGACGCTATGGCCGAACAAAAAAGATACGGCTAGAAATCAGCCGCGGCTTAATCAAAGACGTGTTTGGCGACGATAACCGTTTTAGCGAATTACTAAAGTATGAACCTAAATGCCTGCACAAAGAGTAACGTTACTCAATGGGGTTCATGAAGTCCAGTACTCTGAGCTCCATTGTCTGTAGGTTAATCACTGGCACCTTTCCAGGAGTTGGCATCAAACCCAGTTTCTCCATATACTCGGTCTGAAGCTGCCAGCCGCCTGAATTAACCACAAGGGTATTGCGGTACTTGCAGTAACCCAATACGTGGATGTGGCCTCCGTGGAAGATGTCTGGAACTTTGTCCACCACCATATAGTCTCTGTTTTCCGGCGAAAGCATGGTTTTTCCGCCATACATCGGCGCTAAATGGCGGACCTGCATAAGAAGCTTCATAGACTTCTCAGGATGATCATTATCCATTCCTGGGACGACGCCGATTATGTCGTTTAAGCTTACGCCGTGATACATTAGGACTTCGACGCCATGCAAGCTGAGGTAGCAGGGGCTGCCGACTAAGTGAATGTTCGGTCTGTCCTTGATTGCACTGAGGTATCCTTCTGGGATGGCTGGCTGTGGCTGGGATTTGCGAGCAGCATCGTGGTTGCCCGGTGAGAGTACGATTTCGATGTAGCTTGGGACCCGTTTGAGGTATTCAGCTGCGAAATTGTATTGCTTGTGTACGTCGCGTATTGTGAGTTCCATTTGCTGGCCGGGGTAGATGCCGACTCCGTCGACTATGTCTCCTGCGATCAGCAGGTACTTTATTCGACCGGCGATTTCCCGCATCCAGGGTTCGCCGTATTTGCCTCTTAGCCAGAGGATGAAGCGTTTGAATGCTTCTTTAGTAAATTTTGTGCTGCCAACATGCACGTCTGAGGTGAGTACAGCCCAGATTGGCTCAGAAGCACGCAGTATTGGTTTTCCGCCGACTTCAGGAAGGATAATGTCTTCAGCCATCAGCAGGTTGGTACGGGTTTTGATGACCGCTGCGCAGAACACTGTATCTGGCAGTAGCATAAGCACTTTTTTCTTTACTTCCTCAGGCGCTTTGCCCGGAACAATGATTGTGGCGCTGCCATGCGGGTCCTCGACTGAGAGTATAGTATTGTTTTTGGAGTCACGCCTCTCGGTTAGCATACAAATAATTTTGAGTTTAGCTTTAGGCTGGGACTTGAGCGCTTCAGAAATCGGCGTAGCTGAACGCACGTCCATGCGGCTTCTCAGAATTTTCTCAACGCGCTTGAAACGGTCTTGGAAGAGCCCAACATATTCTTCGAGTGTGCCGTTGGAGGTTAGTTTGCCTGTGGGGTCCTCGATTATTTTAAGGTCTGAGGCGATGTCTTTGGCGTATGGGTAGAAGTAGCCGCTCGCATCCGGCGCTGCGTTTATGGCTGGCTCTGTGTAGGTTTCAGCTTGCGGCTCAGGTGATGCATAAGCTGCTGGTTGAGGTACTTTTTCCTGTTCAGCTTGCTCTTCCATTGCCTGCTGCATCTCTGCCACAGCCAACTGATGGATAACAGACACTAGCCGATCCCGATCGATAAACATCGGTTTGTCCTGCAACGCGGCTAGCTGCATGAGCGCCATGTTCATGACCGCTTCGGGATCCATATTTTCCGAGTTCTCGGTGAGGAACTCGAAGGCTTCGCTGTTCAGCGAGTAACCCGCTATTATTGCGGCTTCGATTGCCTTCTGGAGTTTCTCTTGTGCACTCATCAAGTATTCTGCCCATTACCTGCGCTTTAATTGGTGGTAGCAGGTATGGCGTCTGAGTTATTTACTGTTTATTGTTGCGCACAGGTGCTTTCCCTTGACGCTGCTTATCCCAAGCGATGGGGATTTGGTGATAGTTTATATATGAACTGATTTGTTTAGATAAGTTATAACATGGTGTCTTCGATGAGTGTTACGCGCAAGGTTCAGCAGACTCCAACAGGCACATTCTTTGTTTGCCTACCACGCAACTGGGCTAACCAGAACCAGCTTGAGAAGGGCAGCGAAATCAGCCTCGAAGAGACAAGCGACGGCAAACTCTTAGTCTACACTAAAACTGAAGCTGAACCGCAACTCAAAGAAACCACACTTGGTATTGGGCCATATTTGAGCCGCGAAATCATCGGTCGCTACCTGCTTGGCTATGACGTAATCAAGGTAGAAGCCAAAAGCCGCATCGACGCAGGTATGCGCAACATAATCAAATCCACCGTGAACTCGCTAGCAGGACTGATGATCGTTGAGGAAACCACTTCGTCGATGACGCTTCAGTGCCTCATGCAGCTACCTTTCACGTCTCCAGAAAAGATCCTCACACGTAACCAAGCCAGTACTGTTCGGATGATCCGGGACGCCGCAAGCTCCTTTGTCACCTCAGACATGGATCTAGCGAAAAACGTGATTGAACGCGATGTTGAGAACAACAAATTCTATTTCCTGCTCGTGAGAATCCTGCGTACAATCCTTCAGAACCCACGGTTGAGCGAAAAACTAGCTATTGTGCCAATCGAGTGCCTAGATTACCGTTTAGCCGCAGGCTTCATTGAGGGAATCGGCGACGCATGCGTCCAGATAGCTTCAAGCACACTGGAGCTCGATGGCACAAAACTCTCTGATGAGCTACGTAAGCTGATGCTGGAGCTGCAGTCGACCTGCGTGGAAGCTAACGAGCAGGCTTTCAAATCATTCTTCGGCAAAGACATCGAAAAAGCGGAAAGCGTGCGAAGCATGCGAGCCAAAATAGACGACAACTGCGCAAGAATAGCTGATGCAGCAAAGGATTCCTCTGTGGATCTGCTGCCTCAGGTGCTGGCGGCCGTATCTTTCCTACGCCAGATTTATGAGGGAAGCGTAGACATGGCAGACCTCGTTGTCTAGGCTTTAAATTTTTAATTCGAAGAAGAGACGCCCGCCCTGCTACTTCATCTTCCTAAACTTTTGGAAGAAACAACTGTTTTTAGTTCTGCGTCTGATTTTGGTTGCTGGTTGGTTGTGGGCTTTGTACAAGGTAGTTCAGTAGCGTCTGTTTTGCACTCTACTTTTCTGTGCTGCTTGCTGGTTGAGGTGTTTTCTACAAGTAGCTACTTGCAAAATACAGCGGTTGCTTTTTTTTGTTGATGCTTCCGTATACGGCGGCGTTGTTGCTCTGCAGTTACCCCCTCCCCTTATATAAAGCGATTTTTCAGGGACCTGCCTGCCTCAGTGTGACCTCCCCATCCCTACCAGACGATTTTCATAGCCCTGAGAGGACCCCACATAGTTTCTGCAATGATATCCTATTAGGCGCCAAATAGACTGCTAAAGGGTTAAATCCCAAGTCACATATTCACATTGGGGAACAACTATGTCCACTTCAACCGATAGAATCGCAAACGCACTATACCAGTCACAATGCCTCAGGTTTGGCAGCTTTAAAATCAAGTCAGGCGCAACCAGCCCATACTACATCGACATGGCCCGCGTCTTATCCGCACCCAGAAAGCTAGACATCCTCGCAGTGGAGGCAACAGAGAAAATACGCGAAATCCAGAAAACAGACCCCATCAACAAGTTGGCGTCCATCGAATTAAAGGGCGCCCTAATCGCACCCAGCATCGCAGTTAAACTGGACATGCCCTGCATCATAGTTCGTAAAGAAGAGAAAGTTTACGGCGTCACAGGCCGCATAGCAGGAGCAGACGTAGCGAAAGGCGATAATGTGCTCTTCTTCGATGACGTCATAAGCGAAGGCCTCTCCAAAATAGAGGGCATAAAACCCTTAACTGAGTTAGGCGCCAACGTGAAGCATATGCTGGTCGTGGTTAACCGTGAGCATGGTGGAAAAGAGAAACTCGAGCAACTCGGCTACAAGATCCATGCACTCGCAAAGATAACCGACGTCGTCAACTCACTGTACGCGAATAAGCATATCTCTAAAGAGGAAGCAACAAAAGTACTAGACTACGTTCAGCAGTTCAAGAACTGAACGTAGCAGTCAACTATTTTAGCCGTTGCCCTATCGGAGTAACCCTGATTAAGTAAAGCCTTCCTCAAATCAGCGGACTTCTCAACCTTCACGGCAATCCACAAAAAGCTACCTAGCTGGCACCATATAAAGATCATCAATTATTATCCGGCCAAGGAAACTGTACAACACATAGGCACCCCTAACTTTATTGCCGCCCGCCCCACACATTACCACTAAAAGGGTGAACCAGAAATGCAGCCTAACCCCATAGTCGACGCAATGCTAAAACCCCAAACTTACCCTGAACCCACAGGAAAAATAGACCTTATCCAAACACACATCTCATTCGTTTTCTTAACAGAAAACTACGTTTACAAAGTCAAGAAGCCAGTAAACTTCGGCTTCCTAGACTTCTCCACACTAGACAAGCGCAAATTCTACTGTGAAAAGGAGCTCCAACTCAACAGGCGCCTCTGCCCAGACATCTACCTCGAAGTAGTCACAATCAACAAATCAAAAGCCCTTAAGATCAAAGGCGAGGGCGAAGCAGTCGAGTACGCATTAAAAATGAAGCGCCTCCCGCAGGAGTGCATAATGACTCAGCTGCTTCAGGAAGGTAAAGTCGATAAAAAAGCCATTGACGAAATCGCCTCAATTGCGGCCAAGTTCCACTCCGAAGCACAGACAAACGCGGAGATAACTAAAGTCGGCGGTATCAAAGCAGTCAAGTTCAACTGGGACGAAAACTTCGCCCAAACCACCAAATACATCGACAAGACGCTGAGTAAAGCAGACTACACCTTCATGCAGGACAAAATCAACAGCTTTATGGCCGAAAACAAATCCCTCTTCGAAGCCCGCATGGCCGAGGGACATGTTCGCGATTGCCATGGCGACCTACACTCAGGCAACATATTCATAACCCCGAAAATCTGCATATTTGACGCTATAGAATTCAACGACCGCTTCCGATACAGCGACACAGCCGCAGACGTAGCCTTCCTGGCCATGGACCTTGACTACCAGAACAGAAGCGACCTAGCCGACCACTTTATCGCGCAGTACCAGAAGTACTCCAAAGACCCGCAGCTCCAAACTTTGCTTCCATTCTACAAGTGCTACCGCGCCTACGTCAGGGGCAAAGTCATCAGCTTCAGGCTAGACGACCCTAACATTAAAGCCGAGGACAAGAAAGCGGCAATCAGAGACGCCGCAGCATACTTCAAGCTGGCCTTGCAGTACGCCAAAAACCTCTAATTCTCTATTTTTTAAATTGCTCTTTTACCCATTCTGGGATCGATACTGTGCCTATTATGACGGGTTTCTGGTGGCAGTCGCTCCCGCCCGTCATCAAAAGCCCGTGTTCTTTGGCGAATGCGATGTAGTGCTCCGTTGACTCCGGCGTGTGGCTTAGGTGCCAGCATTCTATACCGTCGATGTAAGGCAGCATAGAGTCTTCGATTATTGCTGTTTGCTTAGATAACGCTTTAGTAATAGGTAGCAGCGAGATTCCGCAGGCGTCAGTTGGGTGCGCAATCACCAGTTTCCCACCCGCATCTCTGATGAGCTTCGAGGCTTCCTGCAGATGTAGCGGGTACTTGGGGACGTCGCATTTGACGAGGTACTTGTTGAAGGCCTCTAGCCGATCAGCAACGATGCCTTTCTTGATGAGGTAATCGGCGATGTGGGGTCTGCCTAAGCTACCCTCGACGTTTTCCTGAATCCTGCGCAGATCCTCACCAGTCAGCTCAATGATGCCTTCTTTTCTGAATTCAGCGTTGAGGTTATCAAGGATTTTTGCCGCCCGTTCCTCACGGTACTTGGCCATCAACGCAAGCTTCTCTGTTAACGCCTTATCGGTGTGGTTGAATTGGTAGCCTAAGAAGTCAAGCGAGAAGGGTTTGCCCTCTTTGTATTTGGGGTTGGAGAAGGTGACGTTTAACTCGACGCCGGTGACGTATCCGATGCCCAACCGCTTCGCCTCAGAGGTGGCTTCCTCCTGCGCGCTTATGTTATCATGGTCCGTGATAGCCATAAACGAGATTTTGCGTGTCTTAGCCTCTGCAAAAAGCTCCTTGACGCCTAGTTTGCCGTCGGAGTCTTTGGAGTGAATATGCAGATCAATCGTCATCTGTCGGTTACCTTTTCTCTACTTTAGTTACAATCCAGTTGCACATGCCATACTGGCAGGTATCAACCACTGCGTAGGTGACTTCCAGCTGAGAAAACTTTTTCTTAATTGAGTCAACGTCTACGGGTTCGAATTTCTTCTTGTTCGCCAGATACGCTTCTTCTGTCAGGGCGTTCGACTCATACTTCTCTTTAGTGCGCTTCTTAATCCGCTCCAGCGCAAGCTCCTGCCGACAGCTTGTCTCGATGATAACCAGCGACATGCCATGTTTAGCTGCTACTTCAGCAGCTCGCATCCGCAGTTCCTGAGTGACGAATGTCGCATCCAAGATCAAACCTCCTACACTTCCAGCGGCCTGTATGTCTGCACGTCGGAACATTTCCTCATAAACCGACATTCGCTTATTCAAGTCGCCGGCGACTTTCGCATCAAAAATGTCCTGACCCTTTAGAATCTCGCGCCGAATCATGTCACTGCGTAGAATCGGGTAGCCCTTCATTTTGGAGGCTTCCTCTGCGATTCCGCTTTTAAAGCTTGCAGGCAACCCGCAGGTAATCAGCAGTGTTCTGGGCTTAAGGTTTAATTGAAGAAAATCAGCAAAGGATTCACTCACGCGGGGCCACTCCATTACGGTTAGTTTACCTCAAGATATAATTTAACTTTTCCAGCCTAAGCGTTTACTCGCCTACTTTACACCTTATGAAAAGTAGGTAAATTCTAAATAAGGAGAACCACACACAGTCCTCTAAAAGAAGGAACCCCTAATGGAAAATTATCAGGTTAAAGACATCAAGCTCGCACCGCAAGGTCACTTACAGATCGAATGGGCAGCAAAACACATGCCCGTCCTAAACATCATTAAACAACGATTTGAAAAAGAAAAACCGCTCGAAGGCCAAACCCTCGTAGCATGCTTACATGTAACAAAAGAAACCGCAGTACTAATCAAAGTACTCATCGCAGGCGGCGCCAAAGTAGCCTTATGCGGCTCTAATCCGCTCTCAACCCAAGACGACGTAGCCGCAGCACTAGCAGACAGCGGCGTACACGTCTACGCTTGGAGAGGCCAAAACACCGAGGACTACTACAAATGCATCGCGAAAGTCCTCGAATACAAACCAACCATCACAATGGACGACGGAGCAGACGTCGTCGGCATGATACACAGCAAACGCACAGACCTCATAGCAAACATCAAAGGCGGAACTGAGGAAACCACCACAGGCGTCGTCAGACTAAAAGCCATGGAGCAAGACGGCAGCCTCAAATATCCAATCATAGCGGTCAACGAAGCACTCACCAAGTATCTGTTTGACAACCGCTACGGCACAGGCCAAAGCACAATCGACGGCATCCTACGCGCAACCTCCGTGCTCTTAGCAGGCAAAAACTTTGTCGTCGGCGGATACGGCTGGTGCAGCAGAGGCATCGCTATGCGTGCACAGGGCCTAGGCGCAAACGTCATAGTCACAGAAGTACAGCCAACCCGCGCGCTGGAAGCAGTTATGAACGGACTCCGCGTCATGACCATGGCTGAGGCAGCGTCAATCGGCGACATCTTCGTCACTGCCACAGGCGACATAAACGTCATCCGCAAGGAACACATGGAGAAAATGAAGGATGGAGCCATAATGTGCAACAGCGGCCACTTCAACGTAGAAATCAGCATCCCAGACCTCGAATCAATCAGCAAATCAAAACGAACAATGCGCCCCAACATGGAAGAATACACAACCAAAGATAACCGCCACCTCTACCTGCTCGGAGAAGGCCGCCTAGTCAACCTCGCCGCAGCCGAAGGCCACCCATCAGAAGTCATGGACATGTCCTTTGCCAATCAGGCACTATGCAGCGAATTCGTAGCTAAATCAGGCAAACTAGAAACCAAAGTCTACAACGTACCAAAAGACATCGACGAGAAAATCGCTGAAACAAAACTGGCAAGCATGGGCATCAAAATCGACGAACTCACTGAGGAACAGAAGAAGTACCTCTCAACATGGGAAATGGGCACAACATAAACAAGCCCTTCCCTGACAGGCATGACAAACTTTAAATTGATTAAGCGAATACATGGCTACTAAAGTAATAAGGTGAATTACCAAATGGTTAGCAAAGATCAAGGAATCGGTGGAGCAATACTCGCCGTCTGCGTTATCGTAGCAATAGGCTACCTAGTAACACTCTTCTATCCACAATGGCTTGTCACAGTTGGCTTACTCAGCAGCACAGCAAACGTTCAATTCTGGGTAATTGCAATACCAGTTTTCATAGCCTTCGTCGCTATCCTATTCATCGGCGCATGGATCGGATGGACAATGGCAACAACACCGCCACCAAAGCCAATCGAAGAGATCACCACTGAAATCGAAGACAAGAAAGAAGAGCCAAAAGCTGAAGAAGCAGCCACCGAAGAAGCATCCAAGAAGAAGAAATAAGCTTTTTTCTTTTTTCAATTTTTCAAATCTTTCTTTACTTTTTATCGCTATAAGCCCCTGCAACTTGACGCCGTTTGTCAGCCAAAAAAGTCACTATTCAACATGCATCTTATTGAGCATGCACTCAACAATGTCCCTGCAAGTCAAGCAACCGTCCGGAATCTCCTTTTTACCCCGCATACTAAGATAACCCAGATGAAACTGACACCCAGCTGGCTTATCACCCTTAGAACTCTGCTTATGCAACACTTCAACAGGTTTAGCCGCGGCGACTTCCGGCGTTGCTTTATCCAGTTTCACCTGTTCCTGCGTCTCTATTCTTGTTAAGCAAACGGGACAGGCATAGTATGGTTCGCTGGGATTCATCTGCAGATCCAACGTTTTAAGGGGCGTGCTGAATGTCTTTTTGCAGGCAGTGTTTGGGCAGGTGCAGCTTTTCTTTTCCCCCATTGGAATCAACAGAGTTGTCTCTACTCTACCTTGGATAGGTAGTTTATAGTGTTGATGAATTCACAATAAGAATTAAGGGTCGCCCTTGCTGTTTGGTCCATAATCAATAATGCGGTATGCATGTTGCTAAAGCCGAGCTACACTGTAGACTGGGGCTGAAGTGATAAGCCTTGCCTTAAAGCAGCTGGAATATTATTTCTATTAGGCTTACCGCTACTGCAATTGAGCATGCGCCAAATACGTTTCTTGTCTTCCAGGTTACAAAAAGCTTTGTAGTAAATGTGAGTGTACTGCATATTTGCCATGGCAACGAATTAATCATATAGCTCTGGTATGCCAGCCAAGCTATCACCGCCAGTAACATCACGTTCTCTTTTCCGACGAATCGGTTGAAGAGGATACCAACAAAGAACATTGTTTGCAGAATTACCGAGGCTACGCTAACAAGGACAACCCATAGGATCATTCCGTCTTGAGTGTAACCTTGGACCCATTGCTGGTGGAAAAAGGCATCTGTCGTCAGAAAGAATGTGGACGCAAGAACAAACCCCGCGGCGGTGTATACAGCTGTCTTTTTCCAACTGTTAACTCTAAAACCTAAGTCGTCAACCGTGACGCGCCTACTCAAAGCAAAAATCACAATGATCGGAACAATAGCGTAGGCTATGACGTTTGTGAGAGTATAGTTAAGTGTTAGACCGTTATCAAACAGGGGGCGCTCGGGTAAAGAGATGGGAAACATGTACTGCTGTATTATGACGCCGTGGAAAGTTTGGAAGACAAAGCCAAGGAGAAAGAGCAGTAGCGCCCACTCGAAAAGTCTGGTTTCTTTATATCTGATTTTTAAGAAAACTGCGATTCCAAAAACAACCAAAGAGCCTGCGATGGTGGTTGCGTTGATTCCGATTGGTCCAAAATACATTGGTTGGGCGTGGATTGGAAGGCTCATGCGTAGTCTGTATGGGGTTGGTGTTTCGGGAAGTTATTTTTTGAGGTACAGTTGTTTACCAAGAAGTGGCTGGATTTGATTGATGTGCCGGCTTTAAGTTAAAAGAAGAAGAAACTGTTCGCCCTTACAAGTCTTCTTAAAAGCGGACTTTTGGGCGGTTATATTCTGGCGTCTAAACTTTGTTGTGTGGATGGCTGTTTACAGCACCCTGAGGAGACTGCTGTTTGCTTTTTGGCTGATAGACGCACCAAGGGTCTTCAGTCAAGTAATCTTTCTTCTGCTCTGCTGGAACATGTAGGTCGCCGCAGTAGTCGATGAAGTCGCTTGATAGGCCATAAGCGCGTGCCCGGCAGCCGCCGCATACTGTTTTAAATTCGCATGCGCCGCATTTGCCTTTGAGAGTGTTTAGGTCACGCATGTTTTTGAAGACCTCTGAGTTGAACCAGACGTCTTTGAAGCTTTGTTCCTTTATGTTTCCCAGCTTGATTGGCAGGTATGGGCAGGGTGTTACGTCGCCGTTGGGGTAGATGCGGCAGTAATGCATTCCGGCGAGGCAGCCGCGGACCCATTGCCTCATGTCTAAGCCCATTCCCTGTGCGATGCGCATAAACTGCGGTGCGCAGGAGGGTTTAACGTTTAGTCTGTGCTTGTGGACTTTACCGAATGTTTTAGTTATCATTTCCTCGTACTTCTGCGGTGAAATGTCTTCCAGTTTTACTCCTCGACCTGTAGGTACCAAGAAGAACAGGTGGAAGTTTTCGACGCCTATGGATTCAGCCAGTGTCATGATGTCGTCTATTTGGTCATAGTTGTCATGTGTGAGGGTCGTGTTAACCTGCACTAGGATACCATTATTCCGTAGTGCTTTGCAGGCGTTCACTGATTTCTCCCATGCGCCCTCTACACCACGGAAAGCATCATGTTGAGCTGGAATGCTTGAATCAATACTAATTGAGACAGTTGCGATGCCTGCTGTTTTAAGTTTCTTGGCAACTGCATCATCGATTAAGTAGCCGTTGCTACCCAGCCCGATTTTTAGTCCTTTCTTTGTTCCGTACTCGATAAGTTCGTAAATGTCTTTGCGCAGTAATGGTTCGCCACCGCTTAAAATAAGCAACGGGCTGCTGACCTGATGAATCTGATCGATCACCATCTTTGCTTCTTCAGTGGATAATTCATCCTCAAGTTTCTTTTCTGTGGCGTTGATGTAGCAGTGGTTGCATTTCATGTTGCATTCTCGAGTCACGTTATAGGACATGACTAAGGGAACAAACCGCTCATCATTCTTGGCTTCCGGCGAATAAGCCATTTTCAGGTAATACTCACATACGCCGTCTTTCGCCATAAGTTTAGGCTGCCAAAGCGTGAATGGGAACGGTAGGACAGTGTCTAGCATGGCTTTGGCGTGTGCAAAGCAGAAGTTGTTGCAGAACAAAGTGGATACTTTAGGGTCAACGCCATATTTCTCTTGGGCGTAGCCGTGACCGCCATGGATCGGGCAGTTAAGGAATGTCATTCTGCCGTCGAGAGTTGAGCCATCCATCTTCATGTTAATGAAGTGGTCTGCCAGCATGACTGATTGCAATTTTTCTCTGCGCATGCCAACTTTAAGCGTAACGTCCAAAGCTATGTTGACGGTTTTTTGGCCGAATTCGTCTTTGACACGCTGCATAGCGGCTTCAACGGCTTCGTATCCATGGGTTTTAACGAGTTCTGTTAGAATAAGGAGGCCTTTGATTGTTTCGTACTCTTGGGTAAACCTCATGAGGACGACTTGCTGTGCCCAGTCGTTAAAGAGCTTCTCTAAGGCTTGAGCTGCTTTAGGGTCTTTGTTGGCTATTTGGGCTTCAATGGCTTTTTGGCTCTGTTTGAGTTTGGTGAAGAGCGCAATTTTTTCTTCGCTGTTTAGATGTTTAGTTTCTGCTATGACGTTTGCGTCGAAGTCTAGCCGCATAATATTTTTTGTGAGTTCTTTTGCGTCGTCGTAGAAGGCGCCGTAAATCTTGTTAAGGGTTGATGTGACGTTCGGCAACTTTACTTTTAATTCATCAAGGAGCACTTGGGTTTCTGACTCCATCTTGGTGACCATTGCCATATGGTAAAGTAGTGAACCTGCCATGCCTGGATCTGATTGCTTGCCCATGACGCCGCCAAAAATTTGGCTAGTTAATTTTATGGCTGCCTCAGAATCTTGCTTTTCGATGGCGCATACCGCTTGGTTGAGTTTCTCTTTACGGTCAGCTATAAGTTGAGCCCATTTATGGCAATGCCTAGAGTCAAAGTTTGTCATGCATCCATACCCTTAGTGCATAGAGTTATAATATGCCACTAAAAAAGGCTAGCAAAGTTTTTCATAGCTTACTTCGTGTCATCTTTACCATTTGTCTAACCCAATAGCCTAATTAAGCTCCATAGGACTTAGCCAACTAAGAAGGGTGAACCATTTGGATTTAGACGCAAACACAATTAACTTAATTCTGGCTCTAGCCGGATTCCTTGTTATGTTCGGTTACCTCGGCGGAATAGGCATCAACAAGCCCCGCGGCATGAGCAACAAAACATGGTGCGCAGGCTACCTTGCCATGGCAATCGTATTTGACGTTTTAGCCGTTATAGGCATGATCTTTGGCTATACCTGGTTAACATATCTACTGGTCGGTTTAGCTGCAGGCGCCTCAACCGGCTTAGGCTTCCACGTTGCCCACCACATAACCGAAGAAAACGATCATGAACATGAACACAACCCAATAATGGGAATGTAGTTCATTCCTACTCTTTTTTAGTTCCCAGTAAATCACTGAAAAGCAGCAGGTAATCCCTCAACTCGCCGAGCACCAAAAAATTCTCCCTAACATGCTCTCTTCCGTTTATACCCATCCGCTTGGCTTCTTCTCTATTCTTAAGAAGATGGCATACACGCTCAGCCGCTTGCTCAACCGTATCAACTAAGTAGCCGTTGACGCCGTCGATAATCTGCAGCGGTATGCCTCCGACTTTGCGGCCGACAACAGGCACACCCTTCCAGAGCGCTTCCGCGACGGTTAAGCCGAAGCCTTCACGCGTCGACATCTGAAGCACCACTTGGCTTGCACGCTGCAAAGCGTTCACTTCTGTCTCTCGTACACCTTTCAAATCGGTTAGCAGATACACATCGGGGTCTTCGCCCGCATGCCGCGCACTCTTCTCCAGATACAGCCAGCCCTCTGGGTCATCAGCCGCCATACCAGCAATCAGCAGTAACTGAACCGCGGGAAACTGCTTTTTAACTATCCGGTAGACATCGATGGCGCCTGAGGGATCCTTCCATGGGTCGAAGCGTCCCACCTGCGTGATTATGGGTTGGTCTGCTTTTATTTCCAGCCGCTTTAGAACCTCTGCAACCTCTGAATCGCTCATATCTCGGTTTTTCTCGCTTAACGGGTTGATTGATGGCGGCCTAATCGCAAGTGTAGGTACAGCTAGGCTTGGTACGACATACTGTTTTGCTGTGAAGATTGCTGCTTGGTAGCGGCTTATGTACGGTTCAAGAAATCCCCAGACTGACAAGTTAGGTGTTGAGAGATCGACGTGGCACCTCCAGATCCATGTGTTGTTTTTGTTGGGGTAAAACTGGATTAACGCTGCTGGCTGTGCATCGTGGACCATGACGAGGTCTGTGTCTAGGATTGAGAGTTCACTGTTCATCTTGTTGTATTCGAGGTAGAGGCGTTCCTCCTCTTTGCTTAGTGGTATACTCATGCCCTGTAGGGCGTTATGGATTTTTTTTGTTACAGTAAAGAAATCAAAGCCGCCCTTAATGACTTCCCAGTGTACATCCATGTTAGCGTCGCGCATAAGCGGTACCAAACTATGCAGGATTTCCGCGACTCCTCCACCGAACGATGTAGAGTTCACGTGAGTGACGGATTTACCCTTAAGCTTCTCGCCTAACTGTCGGATCAGCTCGATATCGCCCTCCTTAACGATGCCTTCGTAGTCGCTAAGCATGATTTTTCGGTTTAACTCAACACGTAACACGGCTATTTACCCCTAAAACAAAAAGCAGCAGTACCCCAGATGTAGGTACAAAGTATTATTTAGTTCGCCTCCAATAATAAAGGTTGATGTTAATGCGGTTTTAACGGTTAAAACCCTGAACCAGACGCTTTTCTACATGCCTTAATCCGACATAGCCGTTAGAATCCGACAGTGGGAGGACTTTGCCGTGCATATCGGAGCTGATTATCAAGATGGTGCCTGTCGATTTGTAGTGTGGGCTCCATACCTCAGCCGCTTAACGCTGATTCTTCCAGCCATCGACCAGCATATATCCATGGATAAAGCAGGCGGCGGCTACTGGACTCAGACCGTTGAAGGCTTGGAATCCGACACAGTCTACTTGTTTGAGTTGGACGGTGGAGCTGTTAAGCCTGATCCGGCGTCTCATTATCAGCCGCAGGGTGTTTTTGGGCCTTCACAAGTCATCGAACACGACAGTTTCCGCTGGGGCGACCGTGATTGGCGGGGCTTAGCTCTCAAGGATTTGGTTTTTTACGAGTTGCATGTCGGAACCTTCAATCCTGAGGGAACCCTAAAAGCTGTGCTGGGTCGTCTAGAGGAGCTGAAGGAGCTGGGCGTCACTGCAGTCGAGCTTATGCCGCTTACCCAGTTCTCAGGGCTGCGTAACTGGGGCTATGATGGCGTGTTCCCTTTTGCTCTCCAGAACAGCTACGGTAGACCTGACGACCTGAAAGCGCTGGTTGACAGGTGCCATCGTCTTGGTCTTGCATTGTTTGTGGATTTTGTGTATAATCATTTGGGGCCAGAGGGTAACTGCTTGAACGATTATGGGCCCTACTTTCCGAGTTCAAACATGGGGCTGTGGGGAGCCAACATAAACCTCGACGCAGCCGACAATGAAGGCGTCAGAAACTACTTTTTGGAGAACACGATTCACTGGCTAAGCCACTATCACATCGACGGCATAAGGCTCGATGCTGTTCTCTCGATGCGTGACAGTAGCCCAAAGCATTTTCTGCTGGATTTAAACGAGCATGTGCAGGCCTTCAAAGAGGCCGCTGGCAGAAGAATCCATTTAATCGCCGAAAGCGGCTATAATGTTCCGCTTGTGCTTGGACCCGTTGAGATGGGAGGCTGCAAATTCGACGCGCAGTGGCTAGACGACTATCAGCATGCACTTTTCGCGCTAATAACCGGTGAAAGGGAAGGATACTACCGAGACTACGGCGGCATCAACGACTTAGTCGAAGCCATAACCGAAGGCTACGTGTACGTAGGCGACCAGCAGGACTTCAGGCGAAGACCAAAAGAAGAGTCCTATCCTTGGATACCTACCAGCAGACTCGTTGTATTCGCCCAGAACCATGACCAAGTCGGAAACCGCCTAGTAGGCGACCGCTTAACAACAATATCCGGTTTAGAAGCAGCTAAGCTCGCCGCTGGCTTAGTCATCCTGTCGCCTTATCTGCCGCTGCTTTTCATGGGTGAAGAGTACGGTGAAACGGCACCCTTTCAGTTCTTCACTGACTACAAAAGCAGAGACCTAATCGAGGCTGTACGGGTGGGGCGTCGGAAAGAGTTTGATAGCTTTCACTGGGATGGTGAGATGCCTGATCCGCAGAGCGTCGAAACCTTTGAGCGGTCCAAGCTGCGCTGGGAGCAACGCTACGGTGGGCAAGGCCAAAAGATGGTGCTCTATTACCGTGCGCTTCTTGAGTTAAGGTGTCGGCACCCGATTTTCCACTCAGATACGGATCGGCACATAAAGCATGCTGCGCCTGAGGGAAAGGTTCTCTTTATCCATAAACAGCAGGGCGAAACTGAAGCAGAAATAGTGGCCAACTTATCCAAAGAGCCAGCGAGGATTAGTTTCCAATTTGGAGAGGACACCTACGTTAAAGTCCTCGACTCCGTAGACAGAGCCTACGCAGGTACCGGCGTATCTTTACCTACTTCAGTCGTCACAGGTGACGAGCACCAGATCGGCGGCTTCAACTTCGCCGTCTACTTCAAAGAAGACAAGGATGGTAACCCCATTGGCTGAGCACTGCATCTGCATCCACGGCCACTTCTACCAGCCGCCCCGCGAGAATCCCTGGCTTGAAGAAGTCGAATTCCAGGAATCCGCAAAGCCCTACCATGACTGGAACGAGCGCGTCACCGCCGAATGCTACGCACCCAACGCCGTATCACGCGTGATGGATCCAGAGTGGCGCATTATTGGCTTAATCAACAATTATAGCCGCATTAGCTTCAACTTCGGCCCAACACTTCTGTACTGGCTGGACCGGCATCGCCCCGAAGTGTACCGCTCTATCCTCGACGCTGACAGGGAAAGCATGAACAACTACTCAGGCCACGGCTCCGCCATCGCGCAGGTCTATAACCACATGATTATGCCGCTTGCTAACCGCCGGGATAAGGAGACGCAGGTGAAGTGGGCTATCCGCGACTTCGAGGTGCGATTCGGCAGGTTCCCGGAGGGTATGTGGCTGCCTGAAACGGCGGTGGATGTGGAGTCGCTGGAGGTGCTAGCGGAGAACGGAATCAAATTCACAGTTCTTTCTCCTCATCAAGCCTCCAAAGTCCGGCGGTTAGATCAGCAGCAGTGGATTGACGTGTCAGGGAGCAGAATAGACCCCCGTTACCCGTATCTTTGCAGGTTGCCTTCTGGGCGCAGCATCAGTTTGTTCTTTTTTGACAAGCGCACTGCCAGCGACATCGCGTTTGGAAACCTTTTGTCTAATGGGGAGGCGTTTGCGAAGCGGCTGGTTGAAGCTCTCAACAGCAACAGTGACACAGCCATGATTGAGAGTGTGGCAAGCGACGGTGAACTCTACGGTCACCATCACCCACACGGCGACATGACGCTGGCTTACTGCATCTACCATATAGTCGCCAACGAATCAGTCAAGCTAACTAACTACGGCGAGTTTCTGGAGAAGCATGCACCTGAGAGTGAAGTTGAGATTGTTGAGAATACTTCATGGAGCTGCATCCATGGGGTGGAGCGTTGGCGAAGCGACTGCGGAGACAACATGGGGCACGCAGGCTGGAAGCAGGAGTGGCGTAAACCGCTTCGGGAGGCGATGGATTGGTTAAGGGACAAAGTGGTGCCTAAGTTTGAGCAGGAAGCAGCTAATTACCTAAATGACCCTTGGCAGGCACGCAACCACTACATAGACCTGATTTTGGATCGCGCAGGCGAGCACGTCGAAAGCTTCCTCTCCCAGCATGCTAAATACCCACTGTCGATAGAGGAAAAGCGGCGAGTCATAAAACTCCTTGAGATGCAGCGGCATGCGATGCTGATGTATACGAGTTGCGGCTGGTTCTTTGACGAAATAAGCGGAATAGAAACCATCCAGGTCATGATGTACGCTGCGAGAGTGATGCAGCTAGCAAAGGAACTGTTCGGCGTAAACCTCGAGGGACAATACCTCAGCATACTTGAAACTGCGCCAAGTAATATCCCAGAATTCAAGAACGGGGCAAGAGTTTATGCTCTCTTCGTCAAGCCCTCAGTCGTTGACTTCGCCAAGATTGGCGCACAAAACACAATAAGAGAACTTTTTTCTGAAGGTATAAAAAGTAAATCCGTGCCATCACAGTTTCCTAACTGCTCATTTAAAACGGCGCCTGAAGTGACTGAGAGGTACGATGACGGGAAAATCCGTTTAATTGTCAATCGCGCCGTGATTAGCTCTCAAACGACGCTTGATGAGGAGACCTTTAGCTGCGCGGCGATCTGGCTTGGAGACCATAACGTCACCTGCGGTGCCAGAAGTAACATGCGAAAAAAAGCGTTCAACGCAATGCGTGATAAGCTTGTAGACTGCTTTAACAAGGGACAGATAAACGAGATAATCGTGTGGCTGTCAAAGTATTTTGGGCAAAACAGCTACTCCCTCAAGGACGTCTTCCGAGATGACCAACGCTATATCCTTGAATACATAGTTGCAGACGGCCAGAAGAAGGCAAAGGATCTCTATGACATAATCTACCATGACAACTCCGCTATGCTGCGGTTCATGAAGGAAAACCGGATACCCTCACCGCGGCCGCTGCTTTCAGCTGCAGAGATAGTGCTAAACACGGAAATCGGGCAACTGCTTGAATCTGACAAAACTGACTTGGAGCAGCTACGCCGGTTGCTTAATGAAATGCGACATCTGGCGGTGACGCTTGATTCAGTAACGCTGGGGTTTCAAGCTAGCCAAAAAATCGCCGCTGAACTTACTTTTCTAGCCGCAGCGCCAAGTAACATTGAAGCGCTGAAAACCGCTGTAGCGTTGATACGCATAGTAAAAGAGTTGCCTATCGAACTCAACCTGTGGGAATCACAGAATATCGCTTTCAAAATGTCCCGCAACCAGTACCAAACATACAAGCAGAGCACAGACGAAACCTCAGCGGCATGGGTAGACGCTTTTCAGCAGTTATGTGACCTAATCGGTATAAGGTTGGAGTAACCTTGAATGTGCCAACAGCTACTTATCGAGTTCAATTCAACAGGGATTTCACATTCAGCCACCTCAGAGAGATTTTGCCGTATCTGAGCCAACTCGGTATATCCCACATCTACGCTTCGCCAATCTTCCAAGCTAAGAGTGGCAGCATGCACGGCTACGACGTAACCGACCCCACAGCAATCAGCCTGGAACTGGGCGGCAGGGCAGGCTTTGAGGCAGTAAGGCGGGAGGCTTCAGCTTTAGGGTTAGGCTGGATACAGGACATAGTACCAAATCATGTCTCGTATTCGTTGGAGAACTCCCGGCTAGCCGACGTCATGGCTAAAGGTACGGGGTCAGTGTATGCGAACTATTTTGATGTAGACTGGAACTATCCCGCCGAGAAGATCATGGGGAAGCTTTTCTTGCCCTTTCTACTCAGATTATATCGCCGATGCTTACACGACGGTGAAATAACTCTTGTGCATGATGGCGGCTTCAAAATCAGGTATGGCGCGCTTACGCTGCCCGTGAACGCTTCGACTCAGCAGCATCTTCAATTAAATGGCTTGGTAGAGGAAACACTTGAAAAGTACAACAGCAACAAGCCGCTTCTTAATTCACTGATACTCCGTCAGTACTACAGGTTAGGTTACTGGAAAACCGCGCTCAAACACATCAACTACCGCCGCTTCTTTGACATAACCGACCTGATAGGCGTCCGTATTGAATACCCTCAAGCGTTTGAGGTGCTTCACGGCTTAATTTTTAAGTTGGGGGCAAATGGCAGTTTTTCTGGGCTGCGGGTGGACCATATCGATGGTCTATATGAACCACAGAATTACCTTCGACAACTCAGAGAGCGATGCCCAAACAGCTATTTAGTGGTGGAGAAAATCCTCACTGGAACTGAACAGCTATCTGACAACTGGCCGGTTGAAGGCACCACCGGATACGACTTCATAAACTACCTAAACAAGCTATTCGTTAAATCCGCTTCTGAGCAACAACTCGACAATGTTTACAGAGACTTCACTGGCTGCAACCAAGCCTTCGGGGAGTTGCTCTACGAAGCAAAGAAGACGGTTGTTGAAGCCTCGTTTATGGGTGATATCTTTAACCTTGCAAGGTTATTTCACAGGGCGCTTGGCAGGCTGGGCTATGAGGCTTCGCTTGGGCGGCGAGGCTTCGTCGAGGCTGTTGTGGCGCTGCTGGCTAGCTTCCCCGTCTACCGCACTTACATCGGCGAGCAGAAGGGCACTGCCGTATTCAGGGAGGCGCTACGGCTAGCTGAGGAACGTAACTCCCAGTTAGCGGCTGTCTTCAAATCATTTGAAAAGCTACTGAATGAAGCCGAAAATTCGCCAGAGGCATTGGATGCCATTATGCGTTTCCAGCAATTCACCGGAGCTGTTATGGCGAAGGGATTCGAGGATACAGCGCTCTACAGGTACCCGCGGCTGCTATCGCTGAATGAAGTTGGCTCTAACCCTGATCAATTTGGTATTTCAGTGGCGTCTTTTCATGAATTTAACTGCTTAAGGCAGCAGAGGTGGCCTCTGACGATGAATGCAACTAGCAGCCATGATACCAAGCGGGGCGAAGATGTGCGGGCGAGGCTAAACGTGCTAAGTGAGCTAGCCGAAGAGTTCCAGATGCGCCTTGCAGATTGGAGAAGGATTAACGCCGCAAGCAAGAGGAAACTTAACGGTGCTTCTGCACCCGACTGCTGCGAGGAGTACTACCTCTACCAGACGCTTCTGGGTGCTTACCCGTTTGAGGCAAACGAAGGTTTTGCTGAGCGTGTCAAGCTGCACCTGGTTAAGGCGCTTCGGGAAGCAAAAGTACACACGAACTGGCTAGCGCCCAACCTGCGATATGAAGATGCAGTAACAGTTTTCATTCAAGAAATCCTATCCAGCCATGACTTCATGGATGCATTTCTGCCTTTCCAGCAGACCGTCGCCTACTATGGCTGCATAAACTCGTTAGCCCAGACCCTACTAAAAGCCACCTGCCCCGGCATCCCCGACTTCTATCAGGGCACTGAACTCTGGGACCTAAACCTCGTTGACCCCGACAACCGCAGACCAGTTGACTACAAGCTTCGGAAAAAACTGCTAGCCGAAATAACCCAGCTGCCGCCCGCTAAAGCCCCTGAGTTGCTAAATACCCTTGCGACTGGACAGGCCAAACTATTTGTTACCTACAGGTCGCTCCAGCTCCGCCTCCACCGTAAGCAACTCTACGAGCAAGGCGCTTATTTGCCGCTAGCCGCTGAAGGCTCCTGCGTCGAAAATGCAGTTGCATTTTTAAGGAAAAAAGGCGCTGAATTCGCCCTTACGGTTGCGCCAAGGTTTCCGGTGTCGCTGCTTCATATAGGGGGAGGGGGGTACTTGGCAAAGCAACAGGGAGGGCGAGGTGCTTCTGAGGAGGGTAGTAGTCGCCAGCTTAAGTGGAATCCGGATTGGTTAGATACCTGTATCCTTTTGCCTGAAGATGCACCGCCCGATTGGCGTGATGTCTTCACAGGCAGAGAACTTCATGCCACTTCTACTAAGTTGCCCCTGGGCGAAGTTTTAGGCAGCTTCCCGGTTGCATTACTGGAGGGTGAAGGACACGGCTAGCCTCAAACGTGCCTCAGGCATATTGCTGCATGTATCGTCTCTACCATCGGCTTATGGCATCGGCGATTTGGGACCCGAAAGCTACCGCTTCGCTAAACTGCTCGCAGACATGAGACAGCGTTACTGGAGCATACTACCGCTCACGCCGACACGCACATCGGATGGCAACTCGCCGTACCTTACGAGCTCTGCCTTTGCCGGCAACCCACTGCTGATTAGCCCGGAACTGCTAGTCGAAAACGGATTCCTGCACAAATTACCCGCTAAAGAGGGTCAGGAGTGCGCTAGCCGAGTTGATTATCAAGAAGCAACCCTGCAGAAAGAAGCTATCCTAAAACAGGCGTTCGCCACTTTCAAAGAAACCGCCATACAACAAGCGGAATTCGAAGCGTTCTGCATCCAAAACACCGCATGGCTAGACGACTATGCACTGTACGTTGCACTCAGGCAGAAAACCGGCAAACCGTGGTACATGTGGTTGCCATCAATTCGCAAACGCGATCCCCAAGCCCTCGCTCAAAAGCAGCGCCAGCTAGTCAAGGAAATCGAACAAGAAAAATTCAAGCAGTACCTGTTTTTCAGCCAATGGAGCAGACTTAAACGTCACTGCAATAACCTCGGCGTCAAAATAATCGGCGATATGCCCTTCTATGTTGCCCACGACAGCGCCGACGTTTGGGTACACCCTGAAATTTTTAGCCTGCATGCTAACGGTCAGCGCCGATACGTCGGGGGGGTTCCGCCGGATTATTTCAGCGCAACAGGGCAACTGTGGGGCAACCCAACCTACAACTGGCAGCGGCACCAAGAAACAGACTTCAAATGGTGGATAGAGCGCATACGCCACAGCCTGCTGCTCTGTGATCTTCTGCGGCTAGACCATTTCCGGGGCTTCATCGCTTACTGGCAAGTTGATGCTAGAGCCAAAACTGCTCTGCATGGAAAATGGGTGCAGGCGCCCTCAGACTCCTTTTTTGCCGCATTGAAGCGGGCTTTTCCTTCGATGCCGCTAATCGCAGAGGATCTTGGCTACATCGATCAGCCAGTAAAAGACGCCATAAAAGCGCTGAAAATCCCCTGTATGCGCGTCGTCATATTTGGCTTCGACGGCTCTAAAGATAATCCGCATACTCCAAGCAACTATATCGCGAACTCGGTTGCTTACACTGGAACACATGACACCAACACTGCACAGGGCTGGTTTACCACAGAAGCATCCGCAAAAGAGAAAGTTAACCTGTATCGCATAATAGGCAAAAAAGCAGATGCTCCAGAAATCAGTTTCGAGGTTGTTAAACTTGCGTTGTCCTCCGTCTCTGACCTCTGCATTATTCCGCTGCAGGACATATTGGGTTTAGGTGCTGAGGCAAGGATGAACAATCCGAGTCAATCGGCTGGGAACTGGGTTTGGCGGGTCACTAAGAAGCAGCTGTCCAGCCCCAAGCTATCAGAGCTTGGTGAGTTGACGGCTAATTATATGCGCTGCTAAGTTACAGGAAAATGTGCTATATAGCGCTCACATGCTAAACAATGGCTTTACGTGAAATTTGAAAATGTGAAAAATCCTCATCACAGCAATAGTCATAGTATTAATCGCAGGTTGGTTGTGGGCTTTGCACAAGCAATTCATTTCCCACCTACTTTTACTGTAGCCTGTTTCAGGTTGGGGTTTGTTCCTACGTGTCAGGTGCCCTTGCTTGTCAGTTTTTTAGCTGCTGCAAGGCACTTCTCAAAGCCGCCAAGCCAAGAAAACAACTCGCCAGCCGGAGCCTGCTCAACAATCAGCAGTTTGCTATTGGCATTTAAGCAGCCGTCAATCATCAAGTTGTCAATCAGGCAATTCTCCTCAATAAACATACCCAACCCATCCCTAAGCAAACCGTCCGCGCCACGCTTAACCCTCCCGCCCAGCGCCTTAGCAGTACGCTCCGTAAAGGACTCCGCCAAGTTCGTGTAAGCCAAAACTAATTTGCCCAATGCATGCGAAAAACCCAACTCATAAACCGTGCCCACATCAGCGCTTGGGCCTCTAAACGGCGTAAGATTCGCGATGACTATCTGGCAGCTTCTTATCAAACCTTCGTTAACGTCGCTTATGCATAGACCGAATTCGCGGGGACTTTTGCCTTCAGCTTTTACTTCCACGTCTATGGGGAAGACGCCTTCAAACCCATATTTTCTGCATAGCGCCTTCTTTTCTTCGCCTACCTCTTTAGCGTTAGCTAGGAAGACTTCTGGGCCTGCAAGATAGATACGCTGTGGCGGCATTTATTGTCTCCAAAATTATAGGTCTTGATAGCTGCTTAAAGGTTTTAAGAAGAGTTAATCCCCCGCATGTGGCATTGTTATTTCGTTTAGTGAACATACATTTTTCTATACAATAGAGTGTTTGAATAAAGTTGAATCCATAGCGCTGGGAATATGTTTAGCAATATAATAGCTTACAGGTATCACTATTAGCGGTACAGTAACGTTATAGATAATAAAAAACGGTATTGCCATTATGATTAAATCAAAAGCTTCAGCAAGGCTTGAACCTGTAACAAAAGCAACTAAATATTTATAGAAAAACAAATCTAAGGGCAACATAATCGCCGATCGAGATATGACTGCAAAAACCGTAGCATATGTTGTAGTTTTAACTTCGCTGATCTGCGTATTCGGCTTTCTTTTTTTGATCACTTTAAGGGAAATATAGGCGCCTAAAATCATTGTTAAAACAGCAAGAGCGTAGTAAGGGGAGCCAACTACGCCGATTAAATTAGGATTTAAAATCATAGAGACTCCCATATTCAAAAAAAGCGTCGCAAAACCAATTTTTAGCCCAAAAAGGAAAAACGTAATTACCAATACAATATCTCCCAGCTGGTAGACGAACATCGGGAAATAAGGCGCTGGTATCTTAATGAGATTCAGCACTGTTGCAAGTGCAGTAAACGCTGCAGTTACACCTACTGCCTTTACATTCAATTGTGCCACTTATTTTAAGTAATGAGGGCTCTGTAGATATAACTCCTACCTTTTTCTATTGAAACGAGTGATTTCCTTACACAAAAAC